>Ga0114958_10000015_pt1 | contig 144106 bp, 125 predicted proteins | sample C_130208_EF_Meta_FD_89577 | JGI IMG/M metagenome (GOLD analysis project Ga0114958, IMG submission 89577) | Freshwater microbial communities from Lake Croche, Canada to study carbon cycling - C_130208_EF_MetaG | ecosystem: Environmental > Aquatic > Freshwater > Lake | place: Lake Croche...
CGGTTACAGACCGCCAGCGCCGGAGACGACTGTGTCTGATTTGACGATCAGGAAGATAATCGGAGAGACTCAGAAAGTTGCATAACAGACATCAGAACTGGATCAGTTAATACAGGCCGGTCAGGCTCGCTAAGGAACCGCATTCATGCGCCAGACTTCACGGACGATTCGCGTTTCCGTTGCCGCGGCTTTGGGGTTGGTGTCGGCAACAGCCCTCAGTGCGCCAACGGTTAAGTCGGTCTACAAAACCTATTCGACCGCAGGAACACTCACGACGTTGACCATTAATGGTCAGGGGCTGTGCGGCGTACCTTGCGCGACCGCACCCACCGTAACGTTGGGTGGCACCGTCCTCAAGCTCACAGCTTTTAATGACACAGTGCTGACTGCGAGCGTGCCGCTGTTGGCTGTTGGCGAGTATGCACTCGGGATAACGCCATCAGGCGGCGCTACGACTACGTACGGATGGGTGAATGACGACGATAGAAAATCGTCAGGAAGCGGCGCGACCGGTGCAAAAGGGGCCACTGGAGCGACGGGTGCGACTGGCGCGACGGGCGCCAAGGGCAGCACGGGAACGACGGGTGCAACCGGGCCAGCCGGTGGACCTCCTGGTCCGGTTGGCGCAGTCGGTCCCACGGGACTTGCAGGCGCTACTGGACCGACCGGTCCTGCCGGCGCTGACGGCAAGGGACTTCATGAGCGTGGCGACTACGACGATCTGCAAAGTTATGAGTCGGGAGATGTCGTCAGTCGAGGTGGCACAACGTATGTCTCGATCTCAGCGACGACGATCTCCCACATTGATCCTGCCACCGACGTGGGGAGTGGTGGGTCGAACTGGCGCAAGCTAACGGGTGGTTTCAGTCACCGCGGCGAGTATTTATCCAATACGGCATACGCTCTGGGCGATGTCGTGACGGTCGACGGCTCTAGCTACACCTATGTCTCGAGTCTTCCGCAGACCGGATTGGATCCTGCCAGTGACGCAGCATCCAACGCTGGACACTGGAAACGGATTTCTTCAGGCCTCGCCTTCAGGGGCACCTATAATCCGGCATCAACGTACCGTGCCGGTGATGTCGTGCTCGAGGGCTACTCGAGTTACGTTGATATCGCTCCGGGTAATACCATCGGCGTCGACCCAGCCACTGATGTATCTAGCACTGCGGCCTATTGGCAGCTGTTGGCGGCAGGAGTCTCTGGACCTACTGGGCCACAGGGTTCGCCCGGTGCGACTGGGCCTGCTGGAAACGGGACCGGTCAAAGAAACACAAACCAAACCCCACTCGCGGACCGACACGCGATCGATCGGCAAATGAAGGCTGGGTGAGGCCGCTTTGAATACGAAATCGGCGACTTCATCTGTGCGTAATCTCAGCGCCCACATCCGAGATCAAACCGCAACCGATTCACAAACGACCAAACTCAGATTGCGGTGTTAATTTGCCCAATGTCGTCAGATGAACCAGATTCAGACCCGAATCACGATAACTTTTGTCTCAAAGTGGTTACAGATTGAAATTTACCGCGGACTCGAAGAATAAAACAAAAGACAAGCGCTTATGCCAATCGTCATCGACAATCCGACGATTAAATAGTTAAACCTGCGTATTATTCGTCGCGCCGATTCTTCCAACGTGGACTCAAGCTGCTTCGTTCGAAGATCGAACCTTTCTTGAAGAGAAGATATCTCGCTCCGTAACAGTATTTGATACTCAGCGAGGTATCGTTCTAGACGTGCCTTTACGGTCTCGTCTATCTCGCGGCTTATTCCTCTAACAGTGCCGTCTATTGTATCTAGCCCTGACTCCAAGGCGGTTCGGATGGACTTGAGACCACTCGACAAATGGCTGTCTATTTTTTCAACATGGCTGTCTATTTTTTCAACGGCGTCTCTCAGTATATTAATTTGAATATTTTGGGAATTGCTAATGTCCTTCATCTCGTTCGAGACAGTTTCCATTTTCTCGCTCAGCTCGCCAGACAGGGAATTCAAAGCAAGAAAGCTTTCATTGACCTTCACGATCAATTCCAAGAGTTTATCGCGCAGCTCGCCTAATCCGGCGACGCGGTTCGCCTCGATTTCTAATTGTTTAATCGCGCGCTCAGCTGGCTCTAGATCCATATTCGATGCTCCATAAAAATTTCAGCACTTCACTATTGGCAATTTCTATATATCGATGTATCGATTCGCCATCGTTCAGGTAGCGGTGAACCTCAAGTGCTATTTCTCGACTAGGAGAAATATCGATAATATCTTTTGCTAACAATGCTCGGCTACGTTCGTCGGCATTGACCCCGATTCGATAAAGAAACTTCCGGACCAGATCGCCCTTGCCAGGTGAGCTCTCCGCACGACTCAATTGAAGGCGAACGCGCGCCGAAGCATCTGTGTGAGTATATTCGCCAAGAAGAAGTCTGACAGATCCGCTTATTAAATCTAGAGCTGGATTGGATTGGTAGCTTTCAAGTAAGCGGGTGACTTGCGCGCGGAGCGACAGCAGATAGTCCGTGTATTCAGTTCTGGATGGAGGATGTGTTCCCGATATTGAATCGGAACCGACCAGTAAATTATGCCATTCCTCAATCCGTTCAAAATCGCTATCAACAAATGCTTGCAACTTACCGGTCGTGTTATTTATCTCAAAATAACGCTCGAGCGCCTCTCGAATTTGCTTCGGGCCTAAAGCTTCGTTGTGGCATACTTCCATTACTGATTTTAGTGACTGTCTGCGAGCATAGTTAAAGTGCTCATACGACCACTTAAGCAATGTCAGAATAAGTACGTGCATGCGAGGGCGGGCCCCGCCGTCGCAGATCTCGTTCCAATACTCAGGATGATCTTTGAGAATATCCGCAATGTGATTTACTGACAGCAATCCAGAATAACTCCTTACGAGTTCGAGAAGTCTCTTTTCCGCAGCGTCATCGTCCCAAAGCCCCACATCCACTAAGTAGTGCCCATTGGCAAAGTCCGTCACGGTCCAATCAGATAAGTATCCGAGTTGTGTGAGGCGATAAATTGCCATCTGAGTAGCCTCGGCGGAGGCGTGTGCTTCGTCCCCATGCATAAATTCTGCAGCTATAACCTCAGTATGCTCTGATTCGAATTTTTTTAATCGCGCGATAATAGATAGAATTAATTGGAAATCTTCGTGAATGGCTTTTAAATCGTTAACGAGAAGGTAAAGCTGCGCTTTTAGGTCTGACGAATTCTGACAATTTAAAACCTTATCCCTTAGATCCGCTGGAGATAAACGACTATCCAATACTTTGTTTAATTCAGTGTCAATGCGGGAGGTCGCTACAATGCAGTCTGCAGGTTTGCCGTCCCGTCCCGCCCGACCGGCCTCTTGGTAAAGCGCTTCCATAGAACTTGGAAATCCATAATGGATAGTGAACCGCACATCTGGCTTGTTAAATCCCATGCCAAACGCTTTTGTTGCGCATAAAAACCTTAACCTGCCCTTTTTAAAGTCATCCTGACTCCGAGTCTTCTCCTTGTCGTATTCCTTTTGCGTACCGGGGTAGTTTTTGGGCTTCGTGCCGGAGAAAATCTTAAACTCCTGTCCGGTAAGTTTCTGTAGTTCCGTCGCTGTCTCAAAGCAACCGCGAGATCCGTTAACATTTGGCGTGAAGACAATTCCTGAAACTTCGGACTTAGAATCCCCGACTTTTCGGGAAATCCAATCGCCTATTCGCGGAATTTGACCATCTACGCCTCGAAGAATTGCGAAGTGCAGATTTTCGCGCTTTAGGTTAAGTTTGTAGACGATATCTTCGCTGCCGATTTGAAATTCATTTTGGATGTCTTTCATCACATTTCTAGATGCCGTTGCGGTCAATGCAACAAGAAGTCCCGAACTCAAATGATTTCTATACGTTTTAGCCAGATTGAGATAAGAGGTTCTAAAGTCGTGCCCCCACTCAGAGAGACAATGGACCTCATCTACCACAACGTGCGTTATCGCTCCTGCCGCAGAAAGCGCTGAACAGCATTCGCGAAATTCAGAGATCTGGAGACGTTCTGGAGAAATGAACAAAAATTGCATTCCCAGATTTGCGAAATCATTTATTAAAATTCTTTTTGTATTAGCGCTGTCATCGCCGCTGATTTGCGCTGCTCGATGTATTCCAACCAAGTTTAATTCCGAACACTGGTCCCGCATCAGAGATTTCAGTGGGCTTATGACGACCGTTAATCCAGGTTGCAATAGTCCGGCGAGTTGATAACAGAGAGATTTGCCAGCACCAGTAGGCAGAATCCCAATGGTGTTGCGTCGCTTAAGAACGTTAGCAATAATTTCTGGCTGACCCAAGCGCAAACTTTCGTGCCTAAATAATCGCCAGACAATGTTATTTAGTGCTTCCTTTTGTTCGGGTGAATGCACGCGATACGCAATTGGGCGGTCAGTTTCGACTCGAAAATTTTTTGTGGGAACCCAAGAGTGGAAGTACTCTGAACGTGACTCGATATATTCTGACCGAACGAAAATTCGCGACCTATCCGCCACGAACTCATCAGTCCACCGTCGTCTCGCATCAATGTCGATCGTGACGTTCGATCTCGGATCGATTAGGTTTCGTCCGGAGATCAGAATCTCTAATTCAGGTGGCTTCCAATCGATTCCGGCAAGTGTGGCAATTGGTTTAATCCAATCGAATAAATCGTAGATCGCAGGCGCCCACCAGTTATGATCCACATCTGTCGCGATGCCTACAGTCCATACCCGATCTGAGACATGTAACATTCCGCATAGGATCAATTCGATTATGGCAATCTGTAGACGCATCGCTAGCACGAGCGATTCATGAGCAACAAACTCGGGGTCTGCTTCTTTAATCCACGAATATTTCGCTGCATTCGCCACCAGCTGGCTCGATATCTTTCGAACCCATGCGTCCCGCGTGTTGTTATCAGCTAGCTGGTCGGTTCTAATCCGCTCTGTCGTTATCCCAGATTTCCTGAGTAGATCGTCACGTGCGCGATCTAGGCGGGTCTGATTTGGTGTTCCGTGATGCGGGCCGTCAACCTCGAGTACAAGCCGACACGAGGGAACATAAAAGTCGACGCGTTGATTTACAAACTGGGGCACTTCTCGACCGATGATGTCGGAGATCAGCACTTCTGGAACAACCCACCATAAGAGGTTTCGTTGGGGTCCTAACGCGTCCGGTAGCCATTGGTGAAATAGCTCAGCTGCTGGATTCCTATTTGTTCTAGAGTCTCCGAGGATCGTATCGATCCAGACAGGCGTGTCAGTCGGAAATGCGAGATTCTGGTCGGTTTGATTCGGTTGCGAGTTGAAGCCATACGCTTCAGTCAATCGTCGCGGAATGGGCGTGGGATTTCCGCGTTGGATAATGTTAAGCACAACTTTCAGCACAGCTGACCATTCCGAAGGCGCGGACCGTTCAGTGAGTCCGTCTATTCTGAAGCAAGCAGAATGGTTTACGTAACTAGCCGAATACTTTCTGGAAATCATAGATTCGGGCTTATTACTTGATATTTTTCGCTAAATTATTTAGACGGAAATTTTTAAACATTTTGCGCTATAAGCTAAGAATCTCTAATTATTTTTTTACAGTGAATTTAGCATATGCTCTGTATCCTCGCCCCATGTTTGGGTCCGATTCGGATCTCTGGTACTCGGCTACAGATACTGCGTATACGTCGGTGATCTTCAATTTCTTGGCTTAATCTGTGCTTCTTCCGATCCTTTGGGCACAAACTTAAGCTACCTTGCCATGATTTTCAAAATTTGTAGGCAGATACGACGTCACCTCGCCTTCATTAGCGGTTTCATCTAGATTCTTCCGTGCCAGCATTCTGGCGTTTCGATCGCATCGGTTGCGTTGGCAAGAGGCCTGAACGCGAACTTGCTGCGACGATGGGTGATCGAGGCGGAAGGCCGAACTCGGCCGGCAGCGCAGCTGCCGGTCATGCCATCCTTTGTTCCGGTACGGATCGCAAAGTCGAAGCCAGCGGTGTCGACTGAACCACCCATCCGGATCCAGTTGCGCCAAGGCGCGACCGAAGTGACGATCGAGTGGCCCACGACGCATCCTGCGGCGTGTGTGGTGTGGCCGACGTCACCCCTCCGTTGAGTAGCTGAAAGCTCTGCGCGAAACGTTAGTCGACACCGCTTGCCGGGCACATTTTGGGCACCGTTAAAACCACCGAAAAATCTAGTTAGGATTTCCGTGACTTTGCGCCAATCGCGGAAGTTGTTGAACTGCTGCTGGTTGATGAATTTTAGGACACGAGCCCAATCCAGCTCGCGCTCTTCCTTGCGCTCGTGAAGCTGGCCAAGAAGCCGGTGTGGGTGGGCGACGTCAAGCAGGCCATCTAGCGGCTTTCGCGACTGGGATACCGTGCTGACGCAGTCTGTAGTGGGCAATCTCGCGGCGCGGGGCGTCGACTTATATGCGCGAACGAGTCACCGCCGCGGCGGTTGCACTGCGGATGGCGGACCGAGCCGGTGAGCCTGCCACGCTGCGGCTGCGCGAAACACGGCGAGAACGCGAACGGGGATGGCTCGCCGTTAGCGAAGCGCTCCGAAGCCAGAGACAGATCACGTTTGCCGAGCAGACGCGGCGATTCGTCCGCACCCTGCCGCCGGCGAGGACGGAGCGGGAGTGGCTCATGGCGGGATTGGTTGAACCGGCCCGACGGGAGGGTGCACCCCGGGAGGTATGAGAGGACGCGGTGAAATGCGGCCACTGGGGCTTAGGCCAGCGCTGTCTCGCCGCCAATTTAGAGCAAATGAATAACATGTACCACCGAGCCAGATGACAATGCCGGTCTTCTAGGTCGGCACTGACAAAAATGCTTTACAACATTCTGATTTAGAAATACTTTCGTATTTCGCGAAACAAGAAAGACTGTAGTGCGCCATGTCCCGACTGAGTAGCCGCCAACCCGTTCTCAAGCCGCAGGATCTCTACCTGTTGCTGGTGCTGGCTGCTTGCCGCGATCGCGGCACGACCTATCCGGAGCTGGCGGAATTCTCGGGGCTCTCCATGTCCGAGGTGCACGCCGCACTCAAGCGCGCCGAGACCGCAAGATTGTTGCACTTCGACGCCAAGCGGCCGCGCATCATCCACGACGCGTTCAAAGAATTCCTGTTTCACGGTGCCAAGTACGTCTTTCCTCCGCTACGCGGCGGCATGGTTGCGGGCATCCCGACAGCGCATGCGGCAGAACCGTTGAGCGCCCATATTGCACCCTCCGCGGACCCCGCTCCCGTGTGGCCGTCCGTCTCCGGCAAGATTCGTGGGATTGCGCTAGCGCCGCTGTACCGTTCCGCTCCGGCAGCGGCGCTACGGAATCAGGCGCTGTACGAGAGCCTTGCCCTGTTCGATGCGATTCGGTCCGGCAATGCACGTGAACGTACGCTCGCGCGGAAATTGCTCGAGGATCGCCTGTGATGCCCGGTGACCCCAATGTCCAGCGGGTCGAGCTGGTGTCAAACGCTCTGGGTAATCTACGCGACTAGCTGGTCCTCGTCGGCGGATGCGCGGTGAGCCTATTGATCGACAGTGTGACGGCGCCACCGCCGCGGGTCACCTACGACGTCGATCTGATCGCTGACGTTGCAAGGTTGCGCGACTACCATGCGTTGGAGAAGGCATTCGCGCAGCGCGGCTTCACACGCGACCTATCCCCCGAGGCGCCAATCTGCCGCTGGATCGTGGGATCGGTCAAGGTCGACCTGATGCCCACAAACGAGTCTGTGCTGGGCTTTTCAAATACTTGGTATGCGGAAGATACACGTTCAGCGACGCGCTACATCCTGCCGAGCGGAGTTGCGATTAATCTGATCTCTGCGCCTGCGTTTATCGCAACCCAGCTCGAAGCCTTCGACTCACGCGGTGGTGGCGACATGGTGGTAAGCCACGACTTCGAAGACATCATAAATCTCGTGGAAGGACGCTCGACACTGGTGGCGGACATGCGCACCGCCTCGCCAGCCCTACGGACTCATGTGGTGCAGCGTCTCGCGGCGATTGTCGCCGACGAGGGTTTCCGAAACACGTTGCCCGGGCTGATCGTCGCGGACCAACAGCATGCGCAGCGAGTCACCAAGGTGCTAGACCGACTTTCAATCTTGGCAGCGCTGTGAAAGTAATATCAGATGCAACGAACTGATCGCCGATTGGAAGCGCTTATGCCTGCGACACCGCGACCCAGACTGATCGCCCTTCGCCGGTGTGTGTAGTGGGTGAGAATGCTTGTTCCCCTAAGGATGTGGGTGGCCCGCATGGCTTCGCACTGTTCCTGGAGATCATCGGCGACTGCAACCACGAGCAAGATGAAGACATGGTTCGTTGGATCGGCGGGGTTTTCGATCTTAGGGGATTCGACCTGAACCGACTCAACCGTGAACGAAACGGTACCAGTAAGCGCAAGCGAGAACATTCGCAATGACTTCCGGCAACTCCGGACCGCACCCAAACAATTTCTGATCCTCGAGGTTTGCAGTGAAGCCAATCGGTCGCCGCTTGGATAACGGCGCCTTCATGCGTTCGCGAATGGCAGATGGCATTGCGGCAATCGCCTCGTCGTGTTCTGCAAGTTTCCTGTCGAGCCAGGTTTCGAGCTGCGCATAGGGGCTCTAAGCACACAGATTGTGATCCTAAAGCAGACGTTTGGCAGCGTTTAAACGGACTGAGCAATACTCAGAAGCGCGCTTCCGCTTACGCGCTCGCGCGACCGGATTTCAGGGCTGTAACTTTCCCCCCGCCTCGCTCAATTTCCAGCAGAAGCGTCGTCCAAGATTCGAGCGCCGCGCGGCGTTCTACAAAATAGTCGTGTGTGTTGTACACGCCCTGAATGCTGGGCAGTTTGTGATTCAGACACCGCGCAGCGGCTTCGGGGCGCACTCCGAGTGCAGACGAATGGATGCGCATGGTGCGTCGAAGATCAGGAATCGTAAAAGACTCCAGGCCGTACTCAACGGCGGCAAGCGCCGCGTTGAAGGTATCGATGCCCCCATGTAATGCGCGTTGGCGGTGGTCGCGGCGCCGTTTGGGGAAAACGAACCCACCGCCTTCGTACACGGTTGTAGCTTAATGGACAGTTGTAGCTAGACCAGGAACACGCCGTCTGGATGTATTGTAGTTAGCCATGTAGCTACCCATCCAGCTACAACTCTGGCGCAGACAGGGTTGGAGGTCCACGGACGTTAGTGGTAAGTAACTGGCTGATTTATATAGAAATGTGCGCGACGACCGAACGCCCAAAAACAACCCGGCAAGCTATTCGATGTTCTGCACCTGCTCGCGCATCTGCTCGATCAAGACCTTCATGTCAACCGCCGCGCGTGTTGTCTCGGCATCCTGGGATTTTGACGACAACGTATTGGCTTCGCGGTTGAATTCCTGCATCAAAAAATCAAGGCGACGACCGGCTGGTTCGGACGCATGCAAGGCTTTTTCTACTTCGGTGATATGGCTACCGAGTCGGTCGAGCTCTTCATCCACGTCCATTTTCGATAAGGCCAACGATAGTTCCTGCTCGAAGCGCTCGCGATTCGGCTCGACCGGGAGCAGGAGGGCACCGAGCCGGTCCTCCAAGCGCGCTCGGATCCGCTGCTGCACATCCGGCAGGCGTATCCGCACGCTCTCGACAATTCCACCAATCTGGGTCGCCCGGGTCTGGATCATCGTGTGGATGCGGCCACCTTCGCTGGCACGGGTTTCATTCAGCGCCACCAGCGCGTGACCGAGCGTCGTGGTGGCCGAGGACTGCAGTTGGGCCGTGTCTGGTTGCGCCCCGTCCGTCAGTACCCCAGGCCAGCGCAGTAAATCCAGCGAGCTCGGTGGCGTGAGCGACCCGCCGTGAGCGGTCGCGCGCTTGGCTACCGCATGGGCGCGTGCGATCAGTGCATCCAAAAGGCCGTCATTGACTTCCAGAGTGGCGCGCCGCGCGGCCGGTGGGCGCAACTGCAGCACGGCGTCCACCTTGCCGCGGCGCACCGCGGCCTGAATGGCGCTACGGAACTCACTTTCTGCGGACCGGAGTTCTTCGGGAACCCGTAGGGCGATCTCTAGATAGCGGTGATTGACGCTACGCACCTCCCAGACCAGGGTGCCGACCTCGGCTGCGTGCTCGCGTCGGGCAAAGCCCGTCATGCTGCGTATCATGGGGTACCGTGTGCGCTAGACTAAGGGGACCACTGTAGCAGCACGACCCCCCTGCTTGCCGAACCATGGGAGACCGCTTGCGCAGCGAACACGCTCACTTGAGCCTGATTGGCGATCGTGCTGAGAATCAGGATCGATCCGCGATTCTGTTCGCAGACGGCGTTTCGTGCCTGATCGTCGCCGATGGCATGGGCGGGCACGCCGGCGGGGCACTGGCAGCGACGGCAACCGTGAACTCCTTGTCCGACTCTTTCTTGCAGGAACGTCTGCCCCTGATGGATCCGCTGGGATTTTTGCACCGGGCGATCGGCAGAGCACATGCGGCGGTCGTTGAGATTGGGCGGGTGGTGCCGATCGCAGAGCGGCCCCGTTCGACCTGTGCTGTCTGCCTCGTGCAGGACGGCGCCGCCTATTGGGCGCATGTCGGCGACAGCCGCGTTTATCATTTGCGCGATGGCCAGGTACTGGCGCGGACGCGCGACCATAGCCACGTGGAAGATCTAGTCCGTAAGGGCAAGATTACGACCGTCGAGGCGCGCCGGCACCCATTGCGCAATTTCGTCGAGTTTTGTCTCGGCGGGACGCAGGAAATCACGGAGATGACCATCGGTCGGCGGCGGCCGTTGGAACAGGGTGATATCTTGTTGGCCTGTACCGACGGTGTGTGGACCAGTTTTAATGACGATGACATTGGCCACCCGTTTCGCTCCGGTGCCCCGGCAGCTGACGCGATCAAGTGGTTATGTCACTCCGCGGTGACGACTGCCGCACCCTACAGCGACAACACAACGGCCGCCGCTATGCAGTGGCTGGATTGATTTAAGACATCTAGGAGACTCTGTGAGCACCAGACCGAGCGGCCGCGAACCCGGCCAGCTACGCCCTATTCGATTTGTCCGTCACTACACGCGTCATGCGGAAGGGTCGGTACTGGTTGAATTTGGTGATACGAAAGTTCTTTGCACGGCGACTGTAGAAACGGGAGTCCCTGGTTTTCTGCGGGGCAGTGGTCAGGGTTGGATCACCGCCGAGTACGGCATGCTGCCGCGCTCGACGCACACGCGCAGCGCGCGCGAGGCGGCCAAAGGCAAGCAGAGCGGCCGGACGCAGGAAATCCAGCGTTTGATTGGGCGCAGCTTGCGTGCGATCGTTGATCTACGTGCGCTTGGTGAACGTACGATCACCTTCGACTGCGACGTCCTGCAAGCAGACGGAGGTACCCGCACGGCGTCGATCACCGGCGCCTATGTCGCCTTGGCGGATGCCGTGCGTGCACTGCGTAAGCGAGGCGATCTGAAAGTCGATCCACTGCATGGGCAAGTGGCGGCGGTGTCGGTCGGGATCTGCAATGGCGTGCCGGTCATCGACCTCGATTATCGCGAAGACTCAGGCGCCGAAACGGACATGAACGTCGTGATGAATGATGGTGGTGCGTTCATTGAAGTGCAAGGCACAGCGGAAGGGCATGCTTTTCGCCGCAATGAACTGGATGCGCTGTTGGATTTGGCCAGCGCTGGGATCAGTGAGATTCTTGCACTACAGCGCGCGGCGCTCGCCGAGGGCATCTAAGCGTGCTGACTCTGCCGCGTCTCGTGGTCGCTACCGGCAATGCTGGAAAACTGCGCGAGCTCGCGGCGATGCTCGATGGGGTTGCGGGGGAATTGATCCCGCAGTCTGCTTTGGGTGTCGTGTCGGTGGAAGAAACCGAGTCTACTTTTCTGGGTAATGCGCTCCTCAAAGCCAGGCATGCGGCGCGCGTGACCGGTTTGCCGGCGCTGGCAGATGATTCCGGATTAGAAGTCGACGCACTACAGGGGGCGCCTGGGGTCTGGTCAGCACGTTATGCCGGCGATAACGCTGATGATGCGGCGAACAACGCGCGTTTGCTGACCGCTCTTGCTGAAGTGCCAACGCCACGTACCGCGCGCTATCGGGCGGTATTGGTCTTGGTGCGCACGGCAGAGGATCCCGCCCCGTTGATTGCCGAAGGCGTCTGGGAAGGCGCCATCGCCTGTGCGCCCAGAGGTGCCGGTGGCTTTGGCTACGACCCGCTGTTTCTGGTCGAGCAGGGCGCGCGAACGGCCGCAGAGCTGGCTCCGGATGAGAAGAACCGATACTCGCACCGTGGCGCTGCATTGGCGCAGCTACGCGCGCGGTTGCTGGTCGCCTGACGATGCTGGCCGATCCGCCGCTCGGTCTTTACGTGCACGTGCCTTGGTGCGTGCGCAAATGCCCCTACTGCGACTTCAACTCCCACGTGCACAAGGGCGCTTTGCCAGAAGATCGTTATGTCGATGCCCTGCTGTCCGATCTGGAGAGTGAAGCGACGCATGTGCCGGGGCGCGTGATTCAAACCATATTTTTCGGTGGCGGTACGCCGAGCCTGTTGGCGGCCGAGACCGTGGCCCGGCTCATTGCCGGCATTCGTGCCCGTGTCGAGGTAGCTGCCGATGCGGAGATCTCGCTCGAGGCGAACCCCGGTACCGTAGAGCGTGGTCGCTTTGCGGGTTACCGCGACTCGGGCGTCAATCGAATTTCCCTCGGTGCGCAGAGCTTTGGTGGGCGTCAGTTGGCGTTGTTGGGTCGAATTCATACCGCTGAGGATGTGCCGGTGGCCGTGGCGGAGATCGCTAGTGCGGGGATCGGTAACTTCAACCTCGATCTTATGTACGCGCTGCCCGAACAATCACTGCAGGATGCGTTACGGGACGTGTCTGCAGCCATTGCCTTGGCACCCACCCACCTGTCGCATTATCAGCTGACGCTGGAGCCAGGGACGGTATTCCATAGCCGTCCACCGGCACTGCCGGATGAAGATTTAGCTGACCAGATCGAATTGGCCACGCACGCCGCGCTGCGTTCGGCCGGCTACCGGCGCTACGAGATTTCGGCCTGGTCGATGCCCGGCGCCGAGTGCCGCCACAACCTCAATTATTGGCACTTTGGCGATTATCTCGGCATCGGCGCCGGGGCGCACGGTAAGCGCTCGGCGGCCGGGCGCATTGTCCGAACCGAGCGGCCCAAGGGGCCGAAGGAGTATTTTGCGGCGGTCGAAGCGGGCCAGTCCTCGATGGAGCGCGCCATCCCTTCATCCGAGCGCCCGTTTGAGTTCTTCCTGAACGCCTTGCGCCTCGTCGATGGCTTTGAAGAACAGGCGTTTGAGGCCACCACGGGTCTCAGAATCGCGACCGTCCATGCCGCGCTAGAGTCTGCGCAAGCCCGAGGGTTGTTGGCGAGAACCCCGTCCGGATGGCAACCGACTGCGCTCGGACTGCGATTCCTCAACGACTTGCAGAGCAGTTTCCTGGTGAGCGCTTGAGCGCATTCAAAAATATTATGACAGCGCCTGAAACTGCTTGACAGAGTGCGAATTAGCGCTCGTGTAAACGACGCGGTGGGGAGAGTTGTGCACACCGCGCCTTGGATAGTCGAAAGATGTGGACTAACGCGCCTTTCCTGAGCCTTCACCTTAGGTGATCGTCATTAACCATATGTTTTATATAAATAAAATAGTGTGCTCACTTTTTAACCAAACTGACATCAAAGCCATTTTTCCGCCGTGCTGCATGTTGTTAACGCATTTCATCCACACAGTTATCCACAGGAAATGTGGATAACAATGACAACCCAAAAAACACGACCGCTTACGCGATAAACTTCAGTAATAAATCACGTTGCGGCGCCTAACTGACTGCCCTGCCTAACACTTTTTGTTAAATTCTCTGTGCGTGAGGGGGTTGGTCTGGAAACGGTGTCTTGCACCTAGAAGGATGCCGCCCTATACTTCGCGCCCTTTTTGCGACCCTTTAAACTGAGTGAGCCTGCGATGAAAGCTGCGATCCACCCGGACTACAAGAGCATCACCGTGACCTGCAGCTGCGGCAACACGTTTGAGACGGGCTCAACCCTCGGTTCCGACCTGCAGATTGAAGTCTGCTCGGCGTGCCACCCCTTCTATACCGGCAAGCAAAAGACCGTTGACACGGGTGGCCGTGTGGACCGCTTCCGCAAGAAGTACGCCGCCCGCTAATTATATCGCCTGCCGCCTCGAGTGGCAGTGAAACGAGCGCCCGGCCGTGCCGGGCGTCTTGCGTTGCGAACGCCTGAAAATACCTAGCAATAACCGCTGATCACCGCGACTTGTTGCCCTCTGCAGGGCGCCCTTTGCCTTGATTATTGCGCTGCAGCGTGAGACGCTTTCGCGGTTACAAGGGACGGCGATATGGCGACTAGAAAGTTCACGCTAACGGATGATGCCACGGGTAAGTCGACCAGCCTTGACGTGCTCTCGCCCACAGTCGGGCCCGATGTTCTGAACATTGCACCGATGGCGCGTGACCATGGGGTTTATACGTTTGACCCGGGCTTCATGTCGACTGCCGCCTGTGAGTCCAAGATCACCTACATCGATGGTGAAAAGGGCGTGCTTCTTTATCGTGGCTATCCGGTTGAGCAATTGGCCGCCAAAAGCTCTTTTCTGGAAGTGTCGTATCTGCTGGTCTACGGTGATCTGCCAACGGCTACGCAGTTGGCTGAATTTAGCCGCAGCATTGGCCGGCACACCATGATCAACGAGTCGTTGCTGCGCTTTTACAATGGGTTTCACTACGATGCCCACCCCATGGCGCAGTTATCTGCCGTGGTGGCCTCGATGGCGGGTTTCTACCACGACTCGCTCGACATCTATAACCCGCGCCATCGCGAGATCTTCGCGCACCGGGTCATTGCGAAAATGCCGTCCATTTCGGCGGCCGCCTACAAGCATATGCTCGGTCAGCCGTTCATCTATCCGCGTAATGACCTCGATTATTGCTCCAATCTACTGAGCATGTTCTTTTCCGTACCGTGTGAGCCATTCGAAGTCGATCCAATCGCTGCGCGAGCACTCGATCTGCTGCTGATCCTCCACGCTGATCATGAACAGAACGCCTCGACCTCGACAGTTCGGCTTGCGGGCAGTACCGGAACCAATCCGTACTCGGCAATCTCATCCGGTATAGCGGCGCTGTGGGGCCCCTCGCACGGCGGCGCCAATGAGGCGGTTTTGCAGATGTTGGAGGAGATCGGTACCGCAGATGCGATTCCGAAGTTTCTTACCAAGGTGAAGGACAAGCAGGATCACACGAAGCTCATGGGCTTCGGTCATCGCGTCTATAAGCATTTTGATCCGCGCGCCAAGATCATTCGTGAAACCTGTCATCAGGTGCTCAAAAACATGGGGCGCTCCGATAACCCGCTATTTGAGCTTGCCTTGCGACTTGAAGAAGTGGCGCTCAAGGATGAATATTTCGTTTCCCGTAAGTTGTACCCGAACGTCGATTTCTACTCCGGCATTATTTACAGCGCGATCGGCATTCCGCGTTCAATGTTCACGGTGATGTTCGCAATCGCACGTACCGCGGGTTGGGTCGCTCACTGGCAAGAAATGATTGCAGATCCGGGCATGAAGATTGGCCGACCACGGCAGCTTTATACGGGGACTACGGCGCGCGATTACCTCGATATCTCGTCGCGCTGATTGAGCGGCGCGCCCTTGCATCGGCGCACAGCACTCGGGGTCCTGCCGTTGCGCACGAGCCACCTCAAAGCGGTCGGCATCATGATCTCGGCGGTCGGCGTCTTCTCGGTCATGGACTGGGGGCTCAAGACACTATCGACTGAATATCCGCCGATGGAAGTGACGACGCTACGTGCCGCAGCGTCTTTGCCGTTCATGCTCGCCTCCGTTGCCTGGGCGGGGGCTTGGCGACAGTTGTCGGTCGCCAAACCCTGGATTTATGTGGCCCGTTCCGCCTTAGGCGTGCTCATGCTGGCAAGTTTTATTTACTCGGTCTCGCTACAACCGCTGACAGAGTCTTATGCCGAATTCATGAGCGCGCCCTTGATGGTCGCGGTGCTCTCAAGCTTGCTGCTGCATGAACGGGTGCCACTGGCGCGATGGATCGCCATTTCGGTGGGCTTCGTCGGCGTCTTGATTGCGCTACGTCCATCGCTGCACGGTTTCGCCTCGTTGGGCGGGCTGGGTGCACTCACTAGTGCAGCCTGTTACGCAGGCGGTGTCCTGTTGATCCGGGTGTTGAGCCGGACCGATTCCGCGCACGCCTTGGTCCTGTGGTACATGACACTAATTTTTATAGCATCTGTAGCCATCGCCTTGCCAAACTGGAAGCCGATTGCGCCGGCCCATTGGTCGGTCATTGCCATCATCGGTGCGGCTGGCGCCTTGGCGCAACACCTAATCACTGCCGCATTCCGTCGAGCTCCCGCATCCGTGATCGCCCCTTTTGAATACACGGCTTTGCCCTGGGCAGTAGGCATCGACCTGGTGTTCTTCGCGAAACTCCCCGCAGTACATGTCTTTGTCGGTGGCCTGATCGTCGTGCTGGGTGGCCTGTACCTCGTGTATGACGCACATCGCACCGGTAGTCGGTAACGCGTCCGGCGGTGCCGGAGCGCATTGAAGGAGTGGGAATGGACGCCGCTGATCGTTTTCTGGCCTTGCGCGACAAGTTACTAACGGTCGGCTCGGATCTCTCCGCCGCCCATCGAGCCTTCCAATGGCAACAGCCGGTGCATTTCAACTGGGTGCGCGACTACTTCGATCGACTCGCAGAGGGCAATGACAGTACGGCGCTCCGCGTGGTGGACGACGCAGGCACCGATGACTCCTACAGTTTCGCCTGTCTTGCGCGTCGCTCGCATCAGGTCGCCAATTATCTTGCAGCCTTGGGTGTGGAACCGGGCGACCGCGTGCTGATCATGCTGGGTAACGTCTTACCGCTATGGGAAACGATGCTGGCAGTGATTCGCTTGGGTGCGGTGATGATTCCCGCGACGACGTTATTGCAGCGTGACGACCTCATGGATCGCTTCGAGCGTGGCCGAGTGAAGGCGGTGGTCGCTGACGCGACGCTCGCGGGTCGCTTTGCGGGATTGGTCGGCGCCCCGGTCCGGATTGCCGTGAACGGGACGGCGGATGGCTGGTCCACGTATTCCGACAGCGAGCAGGCGGTGGTCCCCTATAGGCCGACGCAGCCGACGCGTGCCGAGGACTTGATGCTTCTCTACTTCACCTCTGGCACTACTGCCCGGCCGAAGTTGGTCGGACATAGCCAGACGAGTTATCCAGTCGGACACTTGTCGACAATGTACTGGATTGGGCTAAAGCCGCAGGACATCCACCTCAATCTGAGCTCACCTGGCTGGGCGAAACACGCTTGGTCTTGTTTTTTCGCACCGTGGAATGCGGGCGCCACCATCGTCGCGTATCAATATGAGCGCTTTACCGCGTCTGCCCTACTCGATGTGCTGGTCCGTACGGGCGTGACAACGTTCTGTGCGCCACCGACCGTCTGGCGAATGTTGATCCAAGAACCCCTCGCGGCGTGGAAGACCGCGATCCGCGAACTCGTTGGCGCTGGCGAGCCGCTCAATCCGGAGGTTATCCAGCAGGTCCATGCCGCATGGGGAATTACGCTGCGTGATGGCTTCGGCCAGACCGAAACGACCGCACAGGTGGGTAATCCGCCGGGCATGCCGGTAAAACCAGGCTCCATGGGTCTGCCCTTGCCCGGGTATGCAGTTGTCCTGTTGAACCCGGACGGCCAACCCGCCGACGAGGGCGAATTGTGCCTTCCGCTGGCAACCCGGCCGGCTGGACTCATGATCGGTTACTTAGGAGACGCGGATAAGAATGATGAGGCCATGCGCGACGGCCACTATCACACTGGCGATGTCGCACGTCGTGACGCCGATGGCTATATCACCTACATCGGTCGCACGGATGACGTGTTCAAATCGTCCGACTACCGCATCAGTCCCTTTGAATTAGAAAGTCTCTTGATCGAGCACCCGGCGGTTGCGGAAGCCGCCGTAGTCCCGAGTCCCGATCCGCTGCGCTTGTCGGTGCCGAAAGCGTTCATTGCACTGGCGGTCGGTAGCGCGAGCAACGCGGAAACTGCACGCTCGATCTTCGCGCATATCCAATCTCGGGTCTCGCCTTACAAACGGGTGCGTCGACTGGAGTTTGCGGTGTTGCCCAAAACCATTTCAGGGAAGATTCGGCGTGTAGAATTGCGACAGGCCGAACTGGTGCGAGAGGACTTGAGCGAACGGCGCGCCGCTGAATTTTGGGAAGAAGATTTCCCGGGACCGCGCAGCGAGATCACCTGACATGCTTGCATGTCTTTTTGAACTGCGCCGTGCCGTGTATGTGCAGCTCGCAATACCTGCGGATAATCAGCGGTATCGAGACGACTGTTCGCGGCAGTTGCCTAAAGCAATCAGGAGTAAGACTTGATGACTACGCAAGACGAAGACATGCCGTACATACTTGAGCGTTTCGATGCAGGCGTTCTCTATCTGACATTGAATCGCCCGACCAAGTACAACGTGTTGTCGGATGCGATGATTGCTCGATTACGGACCCGGTTGGACGTTGCGGCAGACGACCTGGCTGTACGAGTGATTGTGCTAGGCGCTGAAGGCAAGGCGTTTTGTGCGGGGCACGATTTGAACGAAATGGGCGCGGATAAATCGGTTGATCAATTGCGAGAGTTGTTCGCGCGCTGCACAGCACTGATGCTGACGATTCAGCGTCAGCCGCAACCGGTGATTGCCCGCGTACAAGGCGTCGCGACGGCTGCCGGTTGTCAATTGGTGGCGATGTGCGATCTCGCAGTCGCCACCGAAACAGCGCGCTTTGCCGTATCAGGAATCAACCTCGGACTTTTTTGCTCGACGCCGTCCGTTGCGTTATCGCGGAATCTCTCGCGCAAAGAAGCATTCGAGATGCTGCTGACTGGAGAGTTCATTGATGCGGCGACGGCCAAAGAAAAAGGACTGATCAATCGGGTCGTGCCGCTCGACCGATTGGACGAAGAGGTTCGTACATTGGCAGTCTCCATTGCGGCGAAGTCGCGTGAAGCGGTTGCAGCCGGAAAAGCGTTGTTCTATCGCCAGATGGAGTCCGGTATCGAGCAGGCTTATGGGATGGCCGGCGACGTGATGGCTTGCAACGCGACTTTCGTCGATGCCCGTGCTGGCATCGCACGTTTTACGCACAAGGGCTAAAACGCTCCATCGTTTCCACGAGGGCGCGTACGTCGCTGAGAGAAGCGCGTCGGGCCGGCTTGCCGTCGCTGGCTGATAAGGGCGCTTGGCGAATGCCGTCGCGCGGGAAAACGATCGCTTCGAAAGGTATGTCGTTGACATCGAATTCGATGGTGGGTAGCAACAGAAAGCGTTCCGAATTCATACGAACACGCTGCTCGCCCACGTTATAGGGCACTCTTTGGTCAATCAGACGCATGCTAATCGATTCCGGAAAGTCGCAGAACAGGTGCAGAGAGACGGTCTGGTAGGGTGTCGCGGTTCCGGTCAGTACTGGACCGACCAGTCGTGGTTCGAATTCGATCAAAAACTCCATGGCTGCGACCGCCGCTTGGCGCTGCATTGCTAACGTGTCGTCATGGGTTTCGGCTGCAAACAATCGTTGATATTCCGCGAGTGCTGCATCGATTTCCGCATTTTTCGGCAGTACGGCATAGTCACTAGCGCCAAGTCGTTCGGCCGCTTTGCGTTTGGCAAAACCATAATCTTCGATGCCGTTTTCGAACATGATCCGCGCAGCTTCCTGCGAGAGGGCAACACGCAGGTCGTCGCCTCGAATAGAGCGGGGACGGGTCATGTGATCACTCTTCAGCCAGACACCGTGACTCTAGCATTGGGCCAACCGTCTCGGCGAGACCTTAGAATATGGATTCTTCGCCGCCGGCGGCACCTGGCTTACCGACGGCAACGCCGGCGCCGTCGCCGGCCAGGCCCCCAGCCCCCGGTAGTCGGCCGCTGAGGAAGAATTCGAAGACACCCTCCGGATCATTCGGGCGCGCGGCCGCACCGGTCGTCGGGGAGATACGCATCGTGACGATGCCTTCGGGTTGCGCCAGGCGGTGCTCCGGCTTGCCAGCCAGCGCCTCACCCATGAAGTACACCCAGATCGGTAGCGCAGTATGTCCACCCTCTTCGTTGGCGCCGAGCGAGCGCTCCTGATCGAACCCGACCCACGCGGTCGCCACAATGTCGGCATTGAAGCCAGAGAACCAGGTGTCGCGGCGATCGTTGGTGGTGCCCGTCTTGCCGGCGATGTCGTCGCGCTTGAGCGCTAATGCCCGCCGCCCCGTGCCTTTGCGAATGACATCCCGCATCAAGTCCGTCATCAGGAACGCATTCGCCGGGCTGATGACACGCGGCGCCAGGGTGCGCAATGCCTGGTTGGGCGGTGTGGGGGGCGCCGCGGGTGCGGCGCTGGCATCGGGCTCTGGTGCACTGGTTCCCGGTGGCAGTGGCAGTGGTGGCTCCACTGCCAAACCGCAGTCCGGACAGGCAACCCCGGGATGGGCGGCCATGAGCACCTTGCCGTAGGCGTCCTCAACCCGATCGATCAGGTAGGGAGTTACCCGAAATCCGCCGTTCGCAAAAACGGCATAGCCGCGCACCATCTCCAACGGCGTCAACTGCGCGGTACCCAGTGCCACGGTCAGGTTATGCGGCAGTTCCGCGGGCTCGAAGCCAAAGCGCTGCGCGTAGTCGATTGCATAGTCGACGCCTAAGGCTCTGAGAATACGGATGGAGACGAGATTGCGCGATCGCGCCAATGCGTCGCGCAGCCGCGTGGGGCCGTAAAAATGATGCGAGTCGTTCTCGGGTCGCCACAGCCCCTCCAGTCCCGAGCCTTCGATCACGATCGGGGCATCGAGCACCATGGTCGCCGGTGTAAATCCCTGTTCCAACGCGCCGGAGTAAATGAACGGCTTAAAACTCGACCCCGGCTGGCGACGGGCCTGTACGACGCGGTTGAACTTGCTGGCGTAATAGTCGAACCCCCCGACTAAGGCGCTGATCGCCCCGTCCTGGGGATCCAGCGCGACAAATGCGCCCTGCGCTTGCGGTACTTGCGCGAGTAAGGCGGTGCCGTCGCGCGTGGGCAGCACGTAGACGACGTCGCCCACGTTGAGAATGTCGGAAGCCTGGTGCGGCGCGACCCCATTGCGGCGTGCCCAGGCCAGTCCCGTGTCCCAGGGCAGCGAGAACTGCTTGCCTTCGCGACTGAAGACGGTGGCCGAGCGTCCCACGGCCGCGATGACCACGGCCGGAACTAGTCCGCCGACGCCCGGAAACGCATCCAGCATTTGCATCGCTTCCCCTGCTGAAAGCGGGGGGTGCTCGGTATGCCCGGTAGCGCCACGCCAGCCATGGCGGCGGTCGTATTCCAGCAACGCCGCGCGCACGGCCCAGTCCGCGGTCCGCTGCAGGCGGCTATCGACGGACGTAAAAATTCGATACCCCGCGGTGTAGAGGTCTTCACCGTACTGATCGGCTAATTGGGCGCGTACCATCTCGGCCACATAGGGGGCATCGACCTCGATCCGCAAGCCGTGTTCATACGCATCAATGGGCTCGGCATTGGCCGCGTCGTGTTCGGCGCGGGTAATAAACCGCTTTTCGAGCATACGGCGCAGTACATAACTGCGCCGCTGTTGGGCACGCTCTGGGTGACTGACGGGATTCAGAGTGGAAGGCGCTTTGGGTAGGCCGGCGATGGTAGCGACTTCCCCGAGACTCAGTTCTCGCAGGGGCTTGCCGTAGTAGACCTCGGCGGCGGCACCGACCCCATAAGCCCGTTCACCTAAGAAAATCTTATTCAGGTAGAGGGTCAGAATCTCTTGCTTGGAAAATTCCTGCTCCATACGAACGGCGAGGAAAATTTCGCGCAGTTTGCGGCGTAAATTCTTCTCTGGTGTCAGGAATACATTCCGTGCCAGCTGCATCGTGATAGTGCTGCCCCCCTGACGGGCCGTTCCCGTGAGCGTTGAGACCAGAGCTGCCCGTACCAGCCCGAAGCTATCGATGCCCCCGTGCGAGAAGAAACGATCATCCTCGGCAGCTAGGAAGGCATTGACCATCGACCTGGGGATGTCCTCGTACCGTACGGGGGTGCGACGCTGATCACCGATCTGTGCCAACAGGCGGCCATCGCGGGAATAGATCCGCAGCGGGACTTGCATCCGAATATCCCGCAGCGTGGCCACATCCGGCAGGCTCGGCGCCAAATAGTAATAAGTGCCTATCCCGATTAGGAAAATGGACGCGATCAAGCCAATTAGGCCGCCGCCGATCAGGATGGCGTACCGGCGTTGTGCGGGCGTACGTAGAAACGATGCCAAGAGTGGACCTCGACGGTTTGGACTGCGCATAGTAGCGGTGACGGCCGCTGCGCGCAGAGCCGAAGAACAGGCCCAAATGGGGACCTGATTTCAGTCTCTGGAGCCAAGCGTGACGTCAATCACGTTCCATTTAACAGTTTGTTGCTATAAAGTTCCCCCGGAGTCCCCGTTAAAGGCGGCGACAAGACCCGATAAAGTCTTGTTAATCAAGGAATTATGAAATTCTCGCTGCCCAAGCTGAGTTTGCCCTTTGGCAAGTCTTCCCGTCCACTGATCGGGCTCGACATCACGACTTCCTCAATCAAGCTGATTGAGCTGTCCCAATCGGGCGGTTTTTACCGCGTGGAAGCCTACGCTGCGGAAGCCACCCCCCCCAGTGCCATTAACGAAAAAGCGATCGTGGACGCGGACGCCGTGGGAGAGGCTATTCGTCGGGCCGCCAAGCGGGCGGGCGCGCGCGCGCGCGAGGCCGCTGTCGCCATTTCCGGTGATGCAGTTATTACCAAGCTGATCCAGATGCCGCGCAGCCTGTCGGCGCACGATTTGGAATTGCAGATTGATTTGCAGGCCGACCAGTACATTCCTTATCCAATGGACGAGGTCAGTTATGACTTCGAGGTCGTCGGGCCTTCCGAAAAAGACCCCGAACTTCTTGATGTACTCCTCGTCGCGACGCGCACCGAAAACGTGGAGCAGCGCCAAGCGGCTGTTGTCGCGGCAGGGCTCGTGCCCCGTATCGTCGATGTAGAGGCGTATGCACTCCAAAATGCCTGTCACCTGATGACGCATCAGATGCCGAGCCGTGGCCAAGGGACCATCGCGGTTGTCGATTTTGGCGCCAGCACCACTACATTCAGCGTGCTGCGGAACCTGATCGTGATCTATACCCGCGACTTCGCCTTCGGTGGCACACAGTTAACCGAAGAGATCATGCGTACGTATGGGCTTACGCTAGAGGAAGCGGGTCGCGCGAAAAAGGAGGGCGGATTGCCTTCCAATTACCAGCCCGAAGTCTTGGACCCGTTCATCGATGACATGACCCAGCAAGTCACGCGTAGCCTGCAGTTTTATTTGGCCTCTGGTAGCGGCCGCGAAACGCCGGAACTAATTTTGGTGTGTGGTGGTTGCGCCAACATACCCGGCGTCGCCGACGTCATCGCCAGTCGCGTGGGTATTGCAGCCGAGCGCGGCGATCCCCTCGGGCAGATGAAGATTTCTTCAACGGCGAAAGCGCAGGGCGTCCGTAAGGATGCAACGGCCTTGTTAACAGCTTGCGGTCTGGCGTTGCGGAGCTTTGACTGATGCCGCGGATTAATCTACTGCCGTGGCGCCAGCAGGAACGCGCACAACGACAGCGCGAGTTTGGCCTGGCCGTGGTCGGTGCGGTGCTCGCTGCCGGTGCCGTCACGTTGTTAATCAGTTGGACCATTACCGCGGCGGTTGATCGGCAGAACGAGCGCAACGCGTTGCTGAAGCGCGAAATTGCGCAGTTGGATACGCAGATCAAGGAAATTTTGGATCTCGAAACCCAGAAGCGCCGTCTGGTTGCGCGTATGGACATCATTTCCAAGTTGCAACGTAGTCGGCCCGAGATTGTCCATGTCGTTGACCAATTGGTACGCACCTTGCCGGACGGCGTGCATCTCACCCAAGTCAAGCAGACTGATAAGCGCATTGAATTGCATGGTGTTGCGCAGTCATCGACGCGCGTCTCCACATTCATGCGCAATATAGAAGCCTCAGCTTGGCTTACCAATCCTGAGCTACAGGTAATTGAAACAGCCAAGGTTGGTGCAGGTTCTGAGTTTGTCCTGTTCGCAACGCAAAAAAGAATGGAGCCCGACACCGAGGTGGATGTCGTACATCGCGGACCCCACGTGGGCGTCAAGAAATGAAGTTACTCGACGAGTTTCGTCAACTCGATCCTAAGGACGTCGGCCGCTGGCCTGCGTTGTTTAGAGCGCTTGCCGTCAGCATTGTCTTTTTGGTTCTGGCCGGAATCTTTGTGTATCTGCTGCCAATCAATAACCAGATGCCTGATCTGGACCGCGCTCGCGCCGAAGAGGCACAATTGCTCAAGACGTTTGACGAACGGCAGCTGAAGGCAGCGAACTTAGACGCCTATAAAGTACAGCTCACCGCTATGCAGCGCTCCTTCGGCGCGATGTTGCGGCAGCTCCCCGGCCGAACGGAAGTGCCGAGTCTGTTGGTCGATATCTCACAGACTGGGCTTGCTGCCGGCTTGCAGGAGAAACTCTTCCAACCGGCGCCGGAAATTCGTAAAGATTTTTATGCTGAGTTGCCGATCAAGATTCGTCTGTCGGGCTCGTACCATCAGTTCGGCAGCTTCGTCAGCGGGATTGCTTCTCTGCCCCGTATTGTGACCTTGCATGACATTTCTATCGTGCCGGAGGGTAAAGATGCCGGCGGCAACCACCTGACCCTCGATGTGATAGCGAAGACCTATCGCTACCTTGACGAGGCAGAGATGGCGCCTGGCGAACACAGGCCGGCTATCAATCCACCGGCTGGGGGCAAACCGTGAACAGCGACCAACTCGGCCGATTGGCGGTTGCGATCGCGCTCGTGTCCGTGCTTGCCGGTTGCAGCGGCGGCACTGCTGAGCTTAAGAAAGAACTGGATGAGCGCCGCAAGCGCCAAGGTTCCTACATCGAGCCACTGCCGCAGATAAAAACTTACGAAAGTTTTCAATACGATCCGGCGGGTCTGCGCTCGCCATTTCAGCCCAGTGTTTCGGTTGCGGCTAGTGGCAGCGCGGGTCCTCGGCCGGACTCGCACCGCAGTCGTGAGTTTCTCGAGAACTATCCCCTAGATAGTTTGAAACTGGTGGGCACGTTGCGTCAGGGTGGGCGTACCTACGGGTTGATTCAAACCAAAGACGGTCTAGTGCATCGCATCCTGCCCGGGAACCATGTGGGCCAGAATGAGGGCCGCGTGACCGCGATTACAGACGCACGCATTAACGTCGTGGAGCTGGTGTCGGATGGTGCCGGCGGCTACGTGGAGCGTCCGGCCTCTATTTTGCTGGCCGGCAACTGACAAAGAAACTGGGGAGAGGACGGCTATGACAGCCCACTACAGGCACTACACGACGAGCTCTCGCCACATAGGGGCGCTATTGCTCGCCGCGCTGTTCGGAGTTTACTCCGCACTTGCGTATGCCGACGAGGCTCCCAACCGCTTGGAATCGATCGATGTGGCGGCGTTGCCAGGACATCAGGTGGAGCTGCGGTTGCATACGAGTTCCGTGGCGCCCACACCGCTTACCTTTACAATTGATCGTCCGGCGCGCATTTCACTGGATCTCCCGGGCGTCGCGCTCGGCCTCGAACACCGCAAAATTGACGTGCATGCGGGTGGCATTGATAGCGTGGTGGCGGTCGAATCGACTGGGCGCACGCGCATCGTCCTCAATATGGATCACCTGGTTGCTTACGAGACACGACTTGAGGGCAATGTCATCGTGGTGACGGTCGGTTCGGGCGCTGCCGCGTCTGCAGTGGCTAAAGTCGCGACGACGCCATCGACTGCTGTCGCGGGTCGCTATGTGTCCTCGGTAGATTTCCGACGCGCGCAAGATGGCACGGGCCGTCTGGTCGTGGGGCTCTCTGATCCACACATTCCCGTCAACTTGCTGCAGGAAGGCTCGAAGGTCATTGTCGAACTCGCCGGCGCTGATCTAGGGCCAGATCTGGCAAAGCACTACGATGTCTCGGATTTTGCGACACCGGCGGCCTCCGTTGACGCGCGACGCACCGATGCGGGCGCGCGACTGTCGATCGCAACCAAGGGCGAATTCGAAACTTTGGCTTATCAGAGCGATAACCAATACGTTGTCGAGATCCGCGACGCGCACGCCAAGGGCCGCACTGCAGAAGATAAAAAGGAATATTCCGGCGAGCGCTTAACGCTGAACTTTCAGGACATCGACGTGCGCGCCGTGCTCCAACTGTTGGCTGACACGAGTGGCCAAAATATTGTGGTTAGCGACAGCGTGCAGGGCAGCGTGACGTTACGTCTGCAGAATGTGCCGTGGGATCAGGCCTTAGATATCGTGATGCGTAGCAAAGGTCTGGCGATGCGCAAGCGCGACAACGTCATCATGGTCGGACCGGCTGATGAATTGGCTAACCGAGAGAAAGCAGAACTTCAAGCGCGCAAAGACGTCGATGATTTGGCTCCTCTGCGGTCCGAATACGTGCAAATTAACTATGCAAAAGCCACCGACTTGGCGACCTTGATCAAGGGAAAATCAGGCAACTCCTTGCTCTCGTCGCGCGGTAGTGTCGCGATTGATGAGCGCACGAATACGTTGTTACTGCAGGACTCAGCTGATCGCATTGCCGATATCCGTCGGTTGGTTGGAACGCTCGACGTGCCGGTCCGGCAGGTGCTCATCGAGTCTCGGGTTGTGATCGTCAACGATGATTTCAGTCGCCAGTTAGGGGTAAGACTTGGCATGACCGGCGCGCAAGCTAAAGGCTCCAATGGGCTGGTGTCTGTTTCCGGAAGTGCGGCCGCGAATAACGCCATCGTCAGTTCTGCGCTAACCAATTTGCAGTCCGGAAACTCAGCGTTCCCTGTCAATATTCCTACCGGCACATCGAGCTACCTTGACCGATACAACGTGAACTTGCCGGCAGCAAATCCTGCGGGGCGACTGGCGGCATCAGTTCTATCGGGTAATTATCTTGTTGATCTGGAGCTGTCTGCCGCCCAGGCCGAAGATCGAGCCGATATTGTCTCAAGCCCGCATGTGATTACTTCCAATCAGAAAGAAGCATCGATTGAACAGGGTGTTGAGATTCCGTATCAAGAATCCGCATCTTCCGGCGCGACGACGACGCAGTTCAAAAAAGCAACGTTGTCGTTGAAGGTGAGGCCGCAAATCACGCCGGACAATCGTGTGATCTTGAATCTCACCGTCACCAAAGACAGTATCGGACAGTTAGTACAGAGCGCGACCGGTGGGCAAGTGCCCTCTATAGATACCCGCACGATCACGACGGAAGTGCTGGTTAATGATGGCCAGACCGTGGTGCTCGGCGGAATTATGGAAACAGAGCATCGACGTTCTTCCAACAAGGTGCCGGTGCTCGGCGACATCCCATTGCTCGGCAATCTATTCAAGACGCAAACGAAGACGAACAACAAAGACGAATTATTGATCTTCGTGACGCCGAAGATTCTTCATGACGGTGGGAACTTGTATTGATCTGATGGGCGACCGGCCCTTGCGATGCGGGCGCCCATCAGGTGGCGGTTGTGCGCGGTCTCTTGGCCCTGCCCGCGGGCGAGGCCTCGTGGCGAGGACAGTCGTGACAGCGATGTGGGGTGCGCCACTAGCGTGCGGCCGGTATGTTGTCGCGATGGCGGCTTGGCGTCGGCAATCCGGCTAAGGTCGACCGATCTGGCGCAACGATGCCAGGGATTTTAAGTTCTCGTCGGCGGGTGTGGAGCCTTTTTAGGACACGACAGGCTCTGTGGACGTTCCCAAGGGGGTAGTCCCGCCCCTAAAATGCCCAGATGAGCGATCCTAGCCCAACCGCCGCGCCGCCCGCTTCGCTGACATTGGCGACGCCCTGCAATCTATTTCTTGTCGGTCCGATGGGAGCGGGAAAATCCGCGGTGGGTCGGGCGTTGGCACAGTTACTTACCCTCCGGTTCATCGATAGCGATACTGAAATCGAACGTCGCACCGGGGTCGATATTCCTTTCATCTTCGAGCGCGAGGGGGAGATGGGGTTTCGGGTCCGGGAAAGGGATGTACTGGATGACCTGACGCAGTGGGCGGGCATCGTGTTGGCCACTGGTGGCGGGGCGGTGATTCGTCCGGAAAATTGTGCTCGGTTGCAGGCCCGCGGTACGGTAATTTACCTACAAGCTTCCGTTGCCCAGCAGTTGGAACGCACTCAGCACAGCCGACATCGGCCACTCCTTTGGGACAAGGACCCGGCCGCCCGTCTGGCGGAACTGCTGGCTGTGCGAGAACCGCTCTATCGCTCGATTGCCCATTTGGTTGTTTCGACTGATCGGCGCAAGGTCGCAACCGTCGCAGAGGCGATCGTTCAGGGACTGGCGGCGCTGGATGCCGAACGCATTGGCTGATCCTCTGGCGCCGGATTTGCAAGGAACTTTGCTATCGTGACCCCCGTGACTATCGAATCCCAGACCCTGCACATCGACCTTGGTGAGCGCGCCTACCCGATTCATATTGGCTCTGGCCTGATGGACCAGCCCACTTTGCTCAGTGCAGCGCTGCCGATGGGGCCTTGGTTGGTGGTTACGAATGAAACCGTAGCGCCGCTGTATTTGCCGAGATTACGCAAGGCACTGGGGGATCGGCCCCTCGCGGAGTGCATTCTGAAGGATGGCGAGCAATACAAAACCGTCGAGACGCTCGGCCGGGTATATGACGCCTTGGCGGCGGCTCGCGTAACTAGAGATGGTGCGGTGCTCGCGCTCGGTGGTGGAGTCGTTGGAGACCTCGCCGGATTTGCAGCCGCTACCTGGAATCGTGGCATTGCGGTGGCGCAGTTGCCGACCACCTTACTGTCGCAGGTGGACTCCTCGGTCGGCGGCAAGACGGCGGTAAACCATTCAGCCGGCAAAAATTTGATTGGTGCATTCCATCAACCAGCCGTAGTCGTTGCCGACTTGGATAGCCTGGCGACGCTGCCGGAGCGGGAACTGCGCGCTGGACTGGCCGAAGTCATCAAGTATGGCCTCATTGCAGACAGCGATTTTCTCGAATGGCTGGAGGCGGAAATGCCCCGCTTGCTGGCGCGGGATGTCGCGGCGCTGGCCTACGCGGTCCAAGTGTCCTGTGCGACAAAGGCCAAGCTGGTGTCATTAGACGAGCGGGAGACCGGTCCGCGCGCTTTGCTGAACCTCGGGCATACCTTCGGGCACGCGATCGAGGCGGCCATGGGTTACGGCAACTGGTTGCATGGGGAGGCGGTGGCGGTGGGCATGGTGCTCGCGGCCGAGACCTCGGGGGCCCTCGGTTGGCTCTCGGGCGCCGACGTCGCCCGCGTTCGCTCTGTGGTCGCCCAGGCCGGCCTGCCGGTCGTTTCCCCTCGTTTGGGAGCGCAGAAGGCTCTGGAGCTGATGTCGCTGGACAAGAAAGTGCAGGGCGGCCGCATCCGGCTGGTGCTGTTACGCAGTCTGGGCGAGGCAGTTGTCACGGCCGACTATGACCGTGGTTTACTGGCGTCTGTTCTCCAGCAGGCGATGGGTACATGAACCGGTTGGCACCCTATGCGGCGCACGAGACCGCTACGCGAGGCCGGGCCCACCCCGAACCGCCACCGGCAGGACACCGCGGCGAGTTCCAGCGGGATCGGGACCGCATCGTCCATTCCGGCGCCTTTCGGCGCCTAGAATACAAGACACAAGTCTTTGTAAATCATGAAGGCGATCTGTACCGAACCCGGTTGACGCACTCTTTAGAAGTAGCGCAGATCGGCCGATCTATATGCGGCGCACTGCAATTGAACGAGTCTTTATGCGAGGCCATTTGCCTTGCGCATGATCTCGGGCACACGCCGTTCGGACACGCCGGTCAGGATGCGCTCAATGAGTGCATGACGGAATTCGGTGGCTTTGAGCATAACTTGCAGTCGTTGCGGGTCGTGGATGAACTGGAGGAACGCTATGCTGAATTCTCCGGATTGAATCTGACTTTTGAGTGTCGCGAAGGCATTTTGAAGCACTGCTCTGCACGTAATGCCCGTGAATTGGGCGAAATTGGGCGCCGATTCTTAGAGCGTCGACAACCCTCCCTAGAGGCGCAGTTAGCCAATATTGCCGACGAAATCGCCTATAACAATCACGACGTGGATGATGGGCTGCGCTCAGGGCTTTTGCAGATTGCGGAACTCAAAGAAGTCGCGTTGTTCGCGCGTCACCAGGCGGAAGTGGAGCGCCGTTATCCAGGCCTTGGTGAGCGCCGTCAGATTCATGAGGTGATCCGCCGCATGATCAACGAGGTCGTGAATGATCTGATCGAAACAACCCGTGCGCAGATCGCTACTGTGGCGCCGTTGACGATCGACGACGTGCGCTCAGCTGGCACCCCGCTGGTCGGCTTTGGGGAGCGCATCGCCGCTGAGCACTTAGAACTCAAACGCTTCCTGCGTGAGCGCCTCTACCGGCACTACCGCGTCGTCCGGATGACCGCCAAGGCGCGTCGGGTCGTCCGGGAACTATTCGAGTCCTTTCATGCAGACCTCCGGCTACTGCCGGATGAGCACCGCGAGGCGGCCGCCCGCTTAGAAGCCCGGGATGGCACTAATGGGCGCGCTCGGGCCGTCGCGGACTATGTGGCGGGAATGACCGATCGGTACGCTATTCTGGAGCATGCCCGGGTCCACGACCCTGCCGCGGTTTCCTAGTAGATACCGCTAGAGGCCATAACCGCAGTACCGAAGTTCGCATGGCATAATGGGCCAATGAAAGCCATTCCCGCGCGCGAACGCCTGATTTTCGCTACCGATGTTCCGAATGCCGATGCGGCTCGCCAGATGGTGGAGACGCTGGGCGACTCGGTTGTTTTTTATAAGCTCGGCCTCGAACTAATGATGGCCGGCGGTTATTTTGAGTTGCTCGACTGGATGGTGGCGAACGGCAAAAAAGTCTTCGTCGACCTCAAGTTCTTCGATATTCCGGCGACTGTGGCCAGTGCGGTCCGTCAACTGAATGACCGGGGGGTCACCTTCGCGACGGTGCACGGCAACCAAGGCATCATGGAAGCGGCCGCTGCTGCTGCGACGGATGTGAAAATTCTCGCCGTGACGGTCCTGACCAGTCTGGATCGGGGTGATCTCGATGATCTTGGCTTCCAGTGCGATGTCCAACAACTGGTGATCTCGCGGGCCCGTCGGGCGCTGGCGACCGGGTGTGCGGGGGTGGTGTCGTCCGGCATTGAAGCCGAAGCGATTCGCCGCGAGCTCGGTGATAAGTTGTTGGTCGTGACGCCTGGAATCCGTCCGGTCGAGAATCGTGCCGAAGACGACCAGAAGCGCGTGCTCACGGTCGAGCGGGCTTTTGCAGCCGGCGCGGACTACATCGTGGTCGGGCGCCCCATTCGCGATGCTGCTGATCCACGCGCCGCCGCCGCCGCTATACAGTCGTCGATCCTGGCCGCCTGCGGCCCAGGGGTTTGACGGTGTCCGCCCCGCTGAAGAATGATCTGTTCCTCCGCGCCCTGTTGCGCGAGCCGACCCCGCGCACCCCGGTTTGGATGATGCGCCAAGCTGGACGTTACCTACCGGAGTACCGGGCCACGCGGGCGCAGGCGGGAAATTTTCTCAAACTGTGCATGACACCGGATTTGGCTTGCGAGGTAACATTGCAGCCGTTGCGTCGCTATGCTCTTGACGCAGCAATTCTTTTTTCCGACATTCTGACTATTCCGCATGCTTTGGGCCTCGGTCTCGAGTTTGAGGCCGGAGAAGGGCCGCGCATCGATCGTCCGGTACGCAGCGCCCGTGATATTGACGCGTTGCCAAGCTTGGATCCCGAGCGCGAACTGCGCTACGTCATGGATGCAGTGCGGGTCATTCGCCGTGAATTGGATGGAAAGGTCCCCTTGATCGGTTTCGCGGGCAGCCCTTGGACAGTGGGTACTTATGTCGTTGAAGGGGGCAGTAGCAAGAATTTCCAGCACATTAAAGGCATGCTCTATGGGGCGCCGAGCGATTTGCATCGATTGTTAGCGCACCTCACGCGCGCCACCACCGATTATCTGAATGCGCAGATTGCCGCTGGTGCGCAGGCGGTAATGATTTTCGATACCTGGGGTGGCGCGTTGTCACCGGCGGCCTATCGCGAGTTCTCCTTGCATTACATGACCGAGATCGTCGCGAACCTGCACCGTGCAGCGGACGGACGGCGCGTGCCGGTCATTCTCTTCACCAAGGGCGGCGGTGCTTGGCTGGCGGACATGGCCGACAGCGGAGCGGATGCCTTGGGCGTTGATTGGACGACCGATCTGGGTACGGCACGCCTTGCGGTGGCGGACCGCGTGGCCTTGCAGGGCAATCTGGATCCGTCCGTTTTGTACGCACCACCGGCGGCAATCCGTGCAGAGGTGGGGCGTGTCCTGGCATCCTTCGGGCAGGGCCATGGGCACGTGTTCAATCTGGGTCATGGGATTCATCCCGATGTGCCACCTGAACATGCGGCAGCGATGGTTGACGCGGTGCACGAACTATCGCCACCGTATCACCGCTGATCTAGGCCACCGGAGCCGCGTATGCATCTCATCTATATCGCGGCGGGTGGTGCCTTAGGGAGTGTGGCGAGGTATTACGCGACCTTGGCTTTGACTGCGGTCGCGGGCGCTGGAATGCCCTGGGGCACGGTGCTCGTCAATATTACCGGTAGCTTTGTCATCGGCTGTGCCGCCGGTGCATTCAGCGCCGGTTCGCCCGCGAGCACGGCACCGTTCGTGCGCTATTTTTTGATGGTCGGGCTCTGCGGTGGCTATACGACTTTCTCTGCGTTCAGCCTGCAGACTGTGCATATGTTGCAGGATGGACTTCCCGTTCGCGCGCTCTGCCATGCGCTTCTTTCAGTTTGTGCCTGCGTGGCGGCGACGATGATTGGCTACAGCCTTGCGGCAACGCTTACTCGTTAAAGTCTCTTTGCTCGAGAGCCTTTTTTGCGACCCTGATAGACACCTGTTGGCCTATGCCGTATCGACAGCGCTGTCGGACATTCGGATGGAGCCGAACATCGAAATGGACTCACGCACGATGATCGTGTCCCAATGGCGCCTCGAGACCCCTTAGCACGAATCCCAGGGGACTGGACGTGCAGGGCTCCTCGGTCATTGCTAGGTGGGGCGCCTACCATCGGCGCCCGGTTGCGCCTGCTGCATTCGCGGTCTGCCTGACCGCGCATAGCCACCGATCGGTCCCGATTGCCAGGGCTGAGCCTAAGGATCTCCCCTCTGTCCTCACCCTTGTGAACGATGCCTATCGCGGCGATGCAGCGCAGGTAACGGGCAGGCCTGGCATCGCGCACCTAATGCCCTCGTCTGCGCATGGCGCAGACGCAGACGCTCCGGTATGCACAGGACGGTCAATGGCTGGTAGCGCGGGATGCAGAGCGTCTACTCGGCTGCGTCGATGTGGCCTTGCCGCCACCGGGTGTTGGCGAAATCAGCCTGCTTGCTAAGCGGCCAACAGGGGAGGGCGCGGGCTTAGGCCGCGCACTACTCGGTGAGGCCGAACGTGCTTTGGTCGAGCGGCGGCGGGTGCGCCGGGCTGATTTGACGGTGCTGGCCCCCTGACCAGAACTAGAAGCGTGGTACCGCCGGCGTGGCTATGCCGAAACAGGCAACCGCAGGCCACTGCACGCCGATGGCGAGGGCTATGGTCAACCGATCAGCGCGGCCTGGCTGTGATCGAATGCGCTCGTTCGTTGGCCACGTTGGCGTCAGAGCGTTGGTGGTAGCGCATCGCGCAGTGCACGGCGCAATATTTTTCCAACATTCGTCTTTGGCAGTTCTTCTCGAAAGTAAACATGGCGCGGCACCTTATAGCCGGTCAGGCTTTCGCGGGCGAACGCGATGATGTCCTGCGCCGTAATGGTGGGATCCTTGCGGACCACAAATGCCGCGACACATTCGCCCGAGTGTTCATCCTGCTGTGCGATCGCCGCCACCTCTAGCACCCCCGGATGCCGCGCAATGACGCCCTCCACTTCGTTGGGATAGACGTTGAAGCCCGAGACCAAAATCATGTCCTTCTTGCGATCCTCGATGTACACGTAGCCCGCAGCATCTATCCGACCCACGTCACCGGTGCGCAGCCAGCCGCCTTCCAACATTACCGCGGCCGTCTCGTCTGGACGACCCCAGTAGCCCGCCATGACTTGGGGGCCCCGTACGCAAATCTCACCAATTGCACCCACCGGCAGTTCGACTCCCGCGTCATCACGTAGGGACACTTCAGTGGAAGACACGGGCAAGCCGATTGAGTTGTTAAAGTCGACGCCCCGCGGGTTGGTGGTCGCAACGGGGGATGTCTCGGTCAAGCCCCATCCTTGCGAGACGATGCAGCCGGTGAGCGCCTTCCATCGCTCGGCTACCGCGCCTTGCAGCGCCATGCCACCCGCATTGGTTGCAACCAGCGCCGAAAAATCAACCGACTCGATGCCTGGAGTGTGCAGGAGTCCATTGAGCATCGTGTTAACGGCGTAGAAAATCGTAATGCGATGGCGACGCAACTTCTGGACGAACCCCGCCATGTCGCGTGGGTTCGTGATGAGCAGCACTTTGCCGCCCTCGTGCAGCCAGACTAGGGACACGGCCGTGAGCGCGAAGATGTGATAGAGCGGCAGTGCGCCGACGACGACTTGGGGCTGCGACGGGTCACGCAAAAACGACTGGAGCCAGACGTGCGTCTGTTGCGTGTTCGCGACCATATTGCGGTGCGTCAGCATGGCGCCCTTGGAAGCCCCTGTCGTGCCGCCGGTGTACTGCAAGAAGGCCAAGTCCGAAGGCTCAAGCGCCACCGGATCCAAATCGACCCACTTGCCTTGTTCCAATGCCGCGGTGAAGCGGATGGATCCGGGTAGGGAGTAGTGCGGCACCTGCTTGCGCACATGCCGTAATGTAAAATTGACCACCGCGCCACGGGTGAAGCCGAGCAAGTCACCGATGCCCGTCACCAGCACCCGCTCGATGTCGGAATGCGCAATACACTGCTCCAGCACGTGCGCCGCCTGCTCATACACCACAATGGCGCGGGCGCCAGAGTCCTTGAGCTGATGCTCTAGTTCGCGCGGTGTGTACAGCGGGTTGGTGTTAACCACCACTAGGCCTGCGCGCAATGCCCCATAAATTGCGATTGGGTACTGCAGGATATTAGGCATCATGAGGGCGATCCGATCGCCCTTGCGCAGTCCGGCTTCTTTTTGCAGCCAGGCGGCGAACGCCCGACTCATGGCGTCTAACTGCCCAAACGTCAGTTCGCAGCCGAAGTTGGTATAGGCGATGCGATCCCGATAGCGCTGTACCGCGTGTTCAAATAGTGCTGGGATCGATGGATAAATCTCCGGATCGATCTCCTCGGGTACACCCGGCGGATAGGACTTCAGCCAGATCTTTTCCATGGTCGCCCCTGATCAATGTGTTGGCGTTGCCGCCCCATAAACGCAGAGTACGCTATCAAGTCCTGCGCGGGAAAGGCTTAAGGGCGATCGCCCCGTAGCGCTAGCACAGTGGCCCGCAGAACGTCTGGATGGCCGTCTTGCGGCGCAATTGCAGCACCTACGCGTAGGTCGACGCGCGCGTTCAGTTTGCGTGGCACGCATCGTGAGAGGCCGCGAAAAGCATACGAAAACATCGAGCCCCACAGCCCTGAGAGTCCCATCGGTATTACAGGAACTGGGTTCTCAGCCAGAATGCGTAGTACACCGGGTCTGAAAACATCCAATTGGCCGTCTCGGGTGAGATGCCCCTCCGGAAAAATACAGACTACATTGCCCGCGCGTAATGCCGCCCCGACTGCCGCAAATGCCGCTTCACGCAGTGCCCGATCCTCGCGAGCCGATGCTACCGGGATCGCCTTCATGCCCGTGAACAACAGGTTCAGCGCTGCAATGCGGAAAATAGCGGCTTCCATGACAAAGCGCATCGGCCGCGGCACGGCGGCGGATAACACCAACGCATCGACATAGCTGACGTGATTGCAGACCACAAGTGCGGGTCCTTTCTCCGGTATGTTTTCAATGCCGGTCACCCGGACGCGATAGACAATGCGCATTAAGATCCAAGCGAGGAAGCGCAACAGAAACTCAGGCACTTGGGCGTAAATAAACGCGGTGACAGCGAAGTTCGCCAACGCACAGAGGAGCAGTAAAGCGGGTACGGATAAGCCGCGACTGAGCGCTGTGGCTGCCGTCACGGATGCAACCACCATAAAAATCGCGCTCCAAATACTGCTGGCAGCGATCACTCTGGACATCACTTCTTTGGGCGTACGGCTCTGCATCAGGGCATACAGAGGCACAATGTAAAGACCGCCCGCCAAACCGATCATGGTGACGTCGAGCAGCATGTGCCAGGTCGCATAGTCGGTGAGTACTACTGCCATCGAGCGCATTGCCGTAGGGAGCACCGTCGGGGTAGCGAAATAAAGATCTGCTCCGAAAATGGTCATCAGCAACGAGCCCAGCGGCACCAAGCCAATCTCAAGTCGGCCGCCGGAGAGTCGCTCGCACAGCAAAGAGCCGGCACCGACGCCAAGAGAGAAACCGAACATTAGTAGCGTGACCGTGACCTCAGGACCTTTGAGGACCGTGCTCGCATAAAACGGCATTTGTGCGAGGACGATGATGCCGAAAAACCAGAACCAGGAAATACCAAGAATCGATAAAAAGACCACGCGATCGCGTTGGGCGACGACTAGATTTTCGATCGTGGAGCGCCAGAGGTTCCAGTCGATACGCAGGCCTGGGGCGGCAGGGGCCATCCGTGGAATCGCGAAGCTCCAGGCGACCCCAATGGCGGCGACGGTAATCAATGCCGGACCGATGACCAGGGTTGAGCCGCTGGCTGCAATGGGGCCCGCAAAAGATTGGCCCGCGAGAATCGCAACAAAGGTCCCCATCTCCAGCAGGGCATTGCCACCGACCAGCTCACGTCGGTCCAGGATAGTTGGCAAAATACCGTACTTCGCCGGCGCGAAAAACGTGGAGTGCACGCCCATCATGAATAGAGCACCGAGTAGCGCCACGATGCTATGTGTGGCGAACCCATAGGTGGCCAGCACCATGATCAGTACTTCGAGTAACTTGACAGCCCGCATCAATAACGTTTTGTCGAACCGGTCGGCCAACTCACCGGCCAGACCCGAGAATAGAACGAAAGGGAGAATAAATAGCCCACCAGCCAACTGCGCCAACTGAAGCGGATTGATGCCGCTATAGCTGGCCGCGTTATAGGTGACCAGAATGACCAGGACGTTTTTATAGAAGTTGTCGTTGAAGGCGCCGAGTGCTTGTGTACAGAAGAAAGGCAAAAACCGGCGTTGGCGAAGCAAGGCGAATTGACTATCTGCCATCAGGAACTCCTGTGGGTTGGTCTGGCTTGCCGAGCAAGGTGCGAAGAGTCGACCAAACGTTTTCCAGCATCTGCCCCTGCGCGGCCGCTACCGGATGCAAATGATCGGATTGAAACGAGCGTTCGTCCGGTGCCAGGCCGGCCAGCAGCGAGGCCACCAAAGGCACCCTCCCTCGGCGCGCTGCTGACCGATACGCGCTGGCGACCTGTTGCGCGTACTCCTCGCCGTAGTTACTCGGCAAGGGGGCACCCACCAGTAGCACCTGGGCACCGCTACCGTGGGCCGCTGCCACCAGCGCCAGCAGGTTGTCCTGCAGCCGCTGCGTGGGCAAGCCCCGCAGCGCGTCGTTGGCGCCCAGTTCAACGATCACCACGGCGGGGTGATGGGTCGCCAGCACATGCGCAACCCGACTGAGCCCACCGGTCGTTGTTTCGCCACTGACACTGGCGTTCACGACGGCACGCCCGTACCCTTCCATGATCAATCGGCGGGCCAGCAGGGCGACCCAGCCTTCATCGGCATGCAGCCCGTACCCTGCGCTCAGCGAGTCGCCCAGCACGAGCACCGATCCGGCGGCGGGGTTCGGTCCGCTCCAGGCGAGGCTACTGATCGCGAGCAGACAGACTGAAGCCAGCGGACGGAGCAGGAGTTTCAAAGTGCCAGTACTCGAGTCGCGCAGAATGACTAAAGAGGTTACCAGTCCGGATGGTCGCCTGACCATCATTGATGACCTGAGTCTCGTCATCCGCGCGGGCGAGTCCGTGGCTATTGTTGGACCTTCCGGCTCCGGCAAATCGACGTTGCTGGCCTTGTTGGCTGGTCTTGATGTGCCGACACGGGGCGAGGTCCGGTTGGAGGATCGACCATTCTCAGTCCTCGACGAGGATGGACGGGCCCGCGCCCGTGCCGGACGTGTGGGTTTTGTCTTCCAGTCCTTCCACCTAGTGCCCAGCATGACGGCTGAGGAAAATGTCCGCCTGCCGCTCGAATTGGCCGGTGTGGTGGAGGCCCCGGAGCGGGCGATGGCCGCACTGGCTGCCGTCGGCTTGTTAGGGCGGGCGCGACATCGGGCGCGGCAACTGTCTGGCGGCGAGCAGCAGCGGGTCGCGCTGGCGCGCGCCTTTGTCGGCAGACCCGCGCTGTTGTTCGCCGATGAGCCCACAGGGAATTTGGATACCGCCAGTGGCGAGCAGGTTGCCGATCTTTTGTTTGATCTAAACCGCAGCGCAGGGACTACGCTAATCCTCGTGACGCATGAGCAGTCTCTGGCCGCGCGCTGCGATCGCACCTTGGCCCTCATCGCCGGGCGTTTGGCCGACGACAGTGGTTGTGGATGACGCGCGTGCTACCAAGTCTGTCTAGGTTATGGCGCACCTTGTGGCGTGGGGATCTCGCGGTGCTAATCGCCGCCATCGCGGTCGCGATGGCGGCCTCTACGACGGTGAGTCTGTTTACCAACCGGTTGCATGGTGCCATCCGCAATGAGTCGGCGACGGTGCTCGCCGCTGACCTCCGCTTAGAGTCGGGTCGCAATGCAGAGAGCTTGGATGCCGCGGAGCAACAAGCGCAGCAACGGCAACTGCGTACCGCTCGCCTTACGAGCTTTACTTCGGTCGTCCATGCGGGCGACCAAGGGCAACTGGCGACCGTGATTGCGACCGAGGCGGGGTATCCATTGCGCGGTACGCTGCGCACTGCAACGATACCCTACGGGCCTTCGCACGCGACAAATGTACTGCCCGGCCTCGGTGAGGCTTATGTCGATCCGCGCCTAGCCAGTCGGCTTGGTGTGTCGGTCGGTTCGTTGCTGCGTATTGGCGCAACACAACTGCGCGTTGTGGAGATTTTGGCAGACCGGCCAGATCGCGGCAGTGGCTACGCTGAAGTGGCGCCCGCTGTGCTGATGCGCGGTGCCGATTTGGCCGCGAGTGGCTTGTTGGGTCCGGCCAGTCGGGCTACCTATACGTTGCTCGTGGCCGGCGAACCGGCGCGTGTGGATCCATTTTTAGCGTGGCTCAAACTGCACAAGTCCGCCGCAGAGCGACTGGTGGGGGTTGGTGAAGCGAGCGCGCAACTGGGCAGTGCGGCGGATCGCGCCGCACGATTTCTGAATCTGGCCGCGGTCACCACCATGTTGTTGGCTTCGATTGCGCTTGCGATGGCCGCACGCCGCCATGCCTCGCAGCGTCGTGATGAGGTGGCGTTGCTGAAATGTTTGGGTGCAACGCGCCGTGTAGTGTTGCTGCGTTTTTCTAGTGAAATGGGCGCGGCGGCTTTGGTGGGGGCTGGTATCGGTGCGCTGATCGGTTATTGCGCACAAAACGGCCTCGCCGCACTCGCACATGTTTTTACGGGCGTAGCGGAGTTGCCAGCGCCGAGCGCTACGCCGATCATTTGGGGTGTAGTGATGTCGCTTGTCATGACGGCTGGCTTTGGCTTGCCGCCGGTCATCGAACTTACGCGCGTGCCACCCGCCCGAGTGCTGCGGGAGGATCTGGCAGCACGACCACTGCCGTTATTGGTACCCGCAGCATTGGCAGTCGCAACTATGCTGGTGATTCTGTATCTGGCGGTTCGGGATGCACGCTTGATGGTCAGTGCCGCGATCGTGCTCAGTGTGATCACGGGTGTTTATGTGCTTGCGGGGATCGGCCTCGTGCGGCTGTTAGCGCGCGTACGTTCGGACGCCGGTACACCTTGGCGCTTCGGCGTTGCCGCACTGGCTCGTCGTCCTGCCCAGAGTGTCGCGCAATTGGTGGCTTTTGGTTTGGGGATGACCATTCTCCTTCTGCTCGGAGTGGTCCGTGGAGATCTGCTGGAGGAATGGCGCCGTGGCGTGCCGGCTGATGCGCCGAATCATTTCTTAATCAATATCGCGCCGCAGGAACGTGACTCGGTCGAGGACTTCTTTAAAGCGCGTCAAGTGGTTGTGGAGTTCGCTCCTTGGGTACGTGCTCGTCTGCGTGCGGTCAATGGCACGCCAATGGCGCAGCGAATGCCGAAGTCGGATCGTGGCAGAGCCTTTGCAGAACGTGAGCAGAACCTCAGCTTTCGGCGGACGCTACCAGCGGATAACCAAATCGTGGAGGGACACTGGTGGCCTGTGAGTGGTTTGGGGGCCGCGCAAGTTTCGGTCGCAACCGAGTTTCGTGATGAGTTGGATCTGCATCTGGGGGATCGGTTGGAGTTTGATGTCGCCGGCGAATCGGTCGACGCAACGCTTGCGAGTGTGCGCAAAGTGCGTTGGGATGGCTTTCGTCCGAATTTCTTTTTGTTGTTCTCGCCCGGGGTGTTGGATGGCAATGTCAGTAGCTACCTTGCCGCGGCCCACCTCGAGGCGCGGGTCCGTCCAGATCTTGCTGAGTTCAACCGGCGCTTCCCGACGGTAACAGTGCTCGATATCGATGGTTTGCTGACCACCGTGCGCGGGCTGGTCGATCGTGCGGCGGATGCTGTGACGTATGTTTTTGCCTTCACTTTGCTCGCCGGGCTGGTAGTGCTGGCGGCAGCCATTCGCGCCACGGCCGACGAACGACGCTATGAGGGCGCCTTGTTAAGGGCGTTCGGTGCGAGTCGTCGCCAAGTGCTGCTCGGGGCGGCTCTCGAATTTGCCACGCTCGGTGTGCTCGCGGGCTTGGTGGCCGCCACGGCTGCGGCCGCAATCAGTGCTTTTGTGGCGGCCTACTGGCTCGGTCTTCCGTGGCACCTGCAGGGGCTACTGTGGTTGTTTGGCCCAATCGCAGGACTCCTGGGTGTGGGCGGTGCGGGTCTGCTGGGCACATGGCGCATGGGCCTAATACCGCCGTTCCGGGTATTGCAGGCCTCCTGATGGCAGCCCATCGGACGGGGATCATGGCGGGAATGGGTAGGCCCGGCTGGTGGTGCTTCGGTGTGGCGGCACCGCTGCAGTGGGGCTGCGCTGACGGGTCAACCCGCACTGCGACACGCTTGGGCACGCGCAACGGTTCTAAGGGGGGAGGTCATCATGCTGTCTGACGCGTCATTTTTGGCAGCCCTAGAAGCCGGGACACTGCCGCCCGAAGCCTTTGGTCACCGCGGCCACCTACGGGCCGGCTTTTTATATCTGGGCCGGCTCGACTTCCCGGAGGCTTGTGTTGCTATGAAACGGGCCATCGTTGGCTTTGCGGCGCGTCTGGGGAAGGGCACCCTCTACCATGAGACCCTGACGGTGGCGTATTTGGCGCTGATTGCCGAGCGTCGGGCGGACGAGCCCGCCGATATCCTGTTCGACACCTTCATGGCGCAGTATCCGGAATTGCAGGACGTTGCCTACTTCCGTCGTTACTACCCGGCGGGGGTGCTCGAGGCGGCGGAAACGCGCCGCACCTTCATCCTGCCTCGGCCGCGGGTTGACTGATCGGGCCCCCATATGGCGCAAACGCTTGGGGTGAGTGTCGCGAACCGTCCCGGTCGGGACAGGGGGCGCGAGTAAGATGCCCGCTCCATGGCACTTTCCCCCGAACTGGCTGCCTGGCGCAAAGCGGAGCGCGCTCGGCTGATCGCCGCCCGGATGGCCTTGTCTGTGCACGCGCGGACTGGATACGCCGCGGCCATCGACGGCTTTCTGCGCCGCGGCTTTCCACTGCTGGCGCGCGCGTCGATCGGGCTGTGTTGGCCGTTTCAGGGCGAATACGACGCCCGGCCGGTGGCGGCCGAGTTTCGGGTGCTTGGGGCGCGGCTGGCACTGCCCTCCGTGGTGGCGAAGGCGACGCCGCTGGAGTTTCTGGAGTGGTGGCCCGGGGTTGCCATGCGGGCCGGGGTGTACGACATCCCCGTGCCTGCGGGCACTGAGCGCGTCGTGCCGCAGGTCCTGCTGATTCCCGTGGTGGGTGTCGGGGCGCAAGGCGATCGACTGGGCTATGGCGGTGGTTTTTATGACCGAACGCTGGCGGCGATCGCCCCGCGGCCGATCTGCATCGCCATTGCCCACGAAGTATCGCGGGTGTCGACGACGTACCCCCAGGACCACGACATCCTGATGGATTTCGTGGTGACCGAAACAGGGATCGAGGCGGCCGTCGCCGGTGGCCTTGAGCGGGTTGACGAGAGCGCAGCTGCCCGGCGTGCCGAGGCCCTTTGGGCAGCTCGGTACGGTGCGCCAGTGCGATAGACGGTAGAGAATTGGATTTTGGATCCACACGACCCACAGGGGTCGGTGGAAGCGTTTCAATCAATGCCCGTATGACGGGCCGTAAGGGAGATTTGCGTGCGTTCTGATATTGAGATTGCTCAAGCCGCGACGATGAAGCCTATCCTCGAGGTCGCCTCGCGACTAGGGATCCCCGACGACGCGCTCGACCAGTACGGCAGGTACAAGGCGAAGATCTCGCTCGAGTACATCGATAGCCTCGCCTCTAAGCCCGACGGCAAACTGATTTTGGTCACCGCAATTAGCCCTACGCCCGCTGGCGAAGGCAAGACCACGACGACCGTGGGCCTTGGCGATGCGTTGAACAAGATTGGCAAGAAGGCGGTGATTTGTCTGCGTGAGCCCAGCCTAGGTCCCGTCTTCGGCATGAAGGGTGGCGCTGCGGGTGGTGGTATGGCGCAGGTTGTGCCGATGGAGGACATCAACCTCCATTTCACGGGCGACTTCAATGCGATCGCCTTGGCCAACAACTTGCTGGCCGCTCTGCTGGATAATCATATCCATCACGGCAATGCGCTCAACATCGACGTGCGTCGCATCACTTGGAAGCGTGTGATGGACATGAACGATCGCGCACTACGCGATATCACCGTATCTCTTGGTGGTCCAGGCAACGGCTATCCACGCCAGGATGGTTTCGACATCGTGGTCGCCTCCGAAGTGATGGCAATTTTCTGTCTTGCGACCAGCTTGAAGGATCTCAAAGAGCGCCTTGGCAATATTGTAGTGGGCTACACGCGTGACCAGAAGCCAGTCTGCGCACGTGACTTAAAGGCTAACGGTGCGATGACGGTGCTGCTGCGCGAAGCGCTGAAGCCGAATCTTGTGCAGACGCTCGAGAACAACGCGGCCTTTATTCATGGCGGCCCCTTTGCCAATATCGCCCACGGCTGCAACTCGGTATTGGCCACCAAGACGGCGCTCAAGCTGGCCGACTACGTGGTGACGGAGGCGGGCTTTGGCGCCGACCTTGGTGCTGAAAAGTTCATCGACATCAAGTGCCGCAAGTCTGGTCTCAGCCCGTCAGTGGTCGTGCTCGTCGCGACTATTCGTGCGCTGAAGTTCCACGGCGGCTGCGATCTCAAGGAAATGAGTTCGGAGAACCTGCCGGCACTGGAGAAGGGTGTCGTGAACCTCGAGCGTCACGTCAACAACGTGCGCACGCACTACGGCTTGCCGTGCGTCATTGCGATCAACCATCGCACCACCGACACGGATGCCGAAGTGGCGTTGCTCAAGGCCAAGATGGCCCAGCACGGTGCCCCGGTGATTCTGGCCCGTCATTGGGCGGATGGCGGTGCCGGCGCTACGGAACTAGCGCAAGCGGTGGTCGAGTCGATCGAAAAGAACCCAGGTAAGGCGACCTTCGTCTACGACGAGTCGCTGCCGCTGTGGGACAAGATGAAGACCATCGCCACCAAGATCTACGGCGCTGGAGACATCACCGCGGACTCGAAGGTACGTGCGCAGATTAAGCAGTTGCAGGAAAGCGGTTACGGCCACTATCCGGTCTGCGTGGCGAAGACGCAGTATTCTTTCTCGACCGATCCGTCGCTGAAAGGTGCGCCGTCTGGCCATGTGGTGAATGTCCGTGAGGTGCGTCTCGCGGCTGGCGCTGAATTCGTCGTCATGGTGTGCGGCGACGTGATGACCATGCCCGGCTTGCCCAAGGTACCGTCGGCGGATCACATCGATATTGACGAAAATGGTAAGGTCGTAGGCCTCTTCTAAGGGAGACCGACATGGCCGAGATCGAGCGGAACGTCGATGCCGGCGCCCGCCGATCCTCGGCCGGCCTGGTCCGGGGCATCGGCCTTTGGGCGGCGGTGTCCATCAACGTCGCCAATATGATTGGTACTGGCGTCTTTCTCAAGACGCGGGTGATGACCTGCAACGTCGGTAGCCCAAGCCTCGTCATGGCGGCTTGGGTTGCCGCCGGACTGCTGGCTCTCGCTGGCACGTTCTCTTACGGCGAAGTCTCGGCACTCATGCCGGTTGCCGGTGGCGAGTATGTCTTTCTGCGTCGCGCTTATAGCCGTGTTGTTGGCTTTCTTTACGGCTGGACCTTCTTCGGGATTGCGCGGTCGGCCTCCCAGGCTGCGTTGGCCATTGGCTTTGCTACGTTTCTGAATCAGGCCGTCGGCAACGCGCTCGAGCCTTCTTTGTTCGTCGTCGGATCCGTCTCGATCACGGGCGTTACGCTGGTTTCCATTGCGGCGATCTGGGCCGTGGCGGTGGTTAATTTCAGGCCCGTATCAACGGGCGGTGCGCTAGCGCTTGGGCTGACCTTGATCAAGGTGGCCCTGGTCATTGGGGTTGCGGTGACGTTGCTGCTGTTCGCGCACGGTACTTGGAGCCACTGGAGTCAACCGATCAGTGCGGCGGCGACCTGCGAGCAGGTGTCGCCCTCAGCGCGCGGTGGAGTCATTGGTTTTGGTGCCGCCATGGTGGGAGCCTTGTGGGCTTACGATGGTTGGCAAAATGTTGCGCCACTCGCTGGCGAGGTGAAAAATCCAGAACGCAATTTGCCGCGTGCCTTTGTCGGTGGGATGTTGGTTGTCGGTGCGCTCTATTTGGGTGTCAACCTTGCGTATTTTTATGCGATGACGCCGGAGCAGATCGCGAACGTTTCGGTGCATTCCTCGGTGGCGTCTGATGCTTTGCGCGCCACCATTGGTCCAGCGGCGGTGATCGTGATCCTGGGCATTTTGATGATTTCAAGCATTGGCTCGTTACATGCTTCGGTGCTCGCCAATTCACGCATCCCCTATGCGATGGCGCGCGAAGGACTGTTCTTCCGGGCGCTGGCAGCGCTATCACCACGTACGCATGTGCCGATTCGCGCCATTACCGCGCAAGCCGCTTGGGCTTCGGTGCTCGCGCTGCTGGGCAATTACGATGCGCTGACGGACTCCGTCGTATTTGCTTCCTGGCTTTTCTATGGTCTGGCGGCCGGATCGGTGTTTGTGTTCCGCCGGTCGATGCCCGATGCGCCCCGTCCCTACCGGGCCTTCGGTTATCCGGTCCTGCCGGCGCTGTTTCTGATCGTAACGACGTGGCTGCTCATCAACACTTTTATTGCCGACACTGGTCGGGCGCTGCTCGGAGCGTTGTACATCGCACTGGGCCTACCGTTCTATTGGTGGTGGACGAGGGGCTCTCGGCGACAGGCATCCGCGTGATGTGGGGTGCTCCTGCTGTTGAAAATCGTCTCCCGCACTAGACGGCTTGCGGCGTTTAAGACCCCTACGCATGCTCGATTGGATGAATGGCGCTAGAATGCGGCCTCTACGCAGGGAGTGGGCATTCAGCGGAGACCCTGGCCCGCACCATCTTCCGGAGAGGCACCGTGCATTTCAGAGCCACTCGATGCTTCTGGCTCGCAACGATCTTGTTGCTGATCATGACGGGTTTATGGGCGGGGGCTAATCAAAGTACCCTATTTAGCACGAGCCTTTGGCCTTACCGTGCGCTGACGCAATTGATGGCGCTATGGTCGGCGGTGCTAGCGATTCTGGCGCTGCTGTCGATCGTGCGCTCGAGCGCGCTGGAATTCTTCTTTGGTGGCCTCGATGAGGCGGTACGCCTCCATCGCAAGCTTGGTCTTGCTGCGGTGCTGCTACAAGGGGGGCATGTGCTGTTTCTGGTGGTGCAATTGTCGCTGCACGAGGCGCCCTTGGCATTGGTTTTGCTCGCGGAGCCTTCGAACCCGCGCGCTATCGACATTCTGGCGGCCTATGGGCTGCTGGTGCTTGGTGTGCTCGCCTATACCAACTGGCTACCCCATGAGTGGTGGGTGCGGCTGCACCGGTTGATCGGTCTCCTGTTCTTGGTCGGTATCGTGTCGGCGGCAACGTTTAGTGGCGTCACCCACGCCTATGAGCCCCTGCGGATTTTTATTGTCATCCTGTTCTTGTTAGGCAGTTTCTCCTGGGTCTACCAAGTTCTGCTCTTTCGCGCCTATGGCCCGCGGTTTCGTTACCAGCTCACTAAAGTGCGGCTGAGGAACAGTGATGTGATGGACTTGCACCTGCGTCCAACCGATAAACGCATGATGTATTTGCCAGGTAGTTTCGTGTTTATCTCCCTGCCGAGTTTCAAGGGTCGTGAGAGCGAGCTGCATCCGTTCAGCATCTCCTCCTGCCCGACTGACCGAGATTTGCGCCTGTCGTGTCGGCGTGTGGGGGATTTCACAACAGAACTGTCGAAGCTGGCATTGATGCCGCCAGAAGATACTCGCGAGACATTCATTTATGGCCCGTTTGGCGCATTCACGCCGCATCGTTTTGCACCGTACCGGCGCATGATTTGGATTGGTGCAGGCATTGGAATCACGCCGTTTCTGAGCATGGTGGCCTTCGAACGCAGCAATCAGGACTTCCGCCGCGTTTGGTTGTATTACGCGGTGCGCTCGCCGGAGGACGCGGTCTACGATCAGGAACTCAAGGACAATATTCAGCATGCGGACTCCCTGATCGACTACACACTGTGGGTGTCGGGCACACAGGGACGCTTGACCGCCGCAAGAATACTTGCGGACATCGAACTGGATGACTACGCGGTGCTGCTGTGTGGTAGCAAGACCTTCGTTGCGGAGATGTCGGCCGCGTTCTTGGCCGCGGGCGTGGCCGCTGAACGGGTGATTACGGAAGAATTGCAGTTCCGTTGACGCGCCTGCGCGCGGCACTGCTGCCGTGCCGGCTCAGGGTCTGTCAGACGCGCGTAATGCTTGCCGCATCACGCAGGTGTGCGATGCCGTTAAAGGTCACCAGTCCGACATCGTCCGGACGGTGGCGCAACTCGGTCACTCCGGTGTTGTATATCGTTGCGGACAGCTCGATGACCCGCCGATCATCGAGGTCGAGCACGCTACCAACGACCGCAGCGATGAGTCCGCCCGAGGTGAAAGCGATGCTTTGGCCTGGTGTTTGGCGCAGTTGGTCCACCGCCCGCTGCGCGCGGACCCGGAAGGCACTCCAAGGTTCGATGCCATCAGCGCGGTAATTGCCTGCGGCCCAACTGGTCATGATTTCCCGGTACTGACCGAATAAGTGTTTGATAGCGGCGTCGCGCGTGGTGTCCCCGCTCAGCAAGCCATCACCCGGTTCGTGAATGCCTGCGGCGTGCTTGAGCACAGCCAGCCCGTCGTGCTCATCGAGTGCAGGTAACTGCAGGGGCTCTGGCCACGGCAGTCCACGCGCGCGATAGGCGTCAGCCACACAGGCTGCAGTTTGTGCGTGGCGCCGCCGAGGCCCGATGAAGACTGTATCAAACGCGATTCCCTGGTCTGCCCAGTGCTCTCCGAGTTGCCGTGACTGTACATGGCCGAGTGGGGAGAGGGCGTCGTAGGTCGCGCCTTGGACGGAAGCTTGTCCGTGCCGTACCAGTGTCAGGTGACCCATCGTTAGCCTCAATGCGGGTGCCGGAACCAGCGGTCAAAGCGCGTATGTGCGCCAGTATCAATCGATACCGTCGCGCTCATGCCGTCGCGCAGTGGCGGATCATCAGCGCCAGGTTCGACGGTAATCCGTACGGGAATACGTTGCACCACTTTGACCCAATTCCCCGAAGCATTCTGCGCCGGCAGCAGCGCGAATTCCGCCCCAGTGGCGCTCGCAATGCTTTCGACCGCGCCTTTCCAAAGGTGCCCGGAATACGTGTCGATATCAATTTGTACGCGCTGCCCAGGTCGTACCCACTCAAGGTCGGTTTCCTTGAAGTTCGCATCAACCCAAATGCGGTCGCTGCTGACAATCGCGAAGGCCGGTCGGCCTGCGTCCACGCGGGAACCGGCCGTGGGCAAGTGACTCATAATGCCCTCACGGGGGGCGTATACGCGTGTCCGTGCTAATTCCAGTCGCGCACGATCGAGTTCTGCGATCGCCACGCGCACTGGTGCGTAGTCATCGATCGGGTGATTAGCGTGGCCACCCAGACGCGCCAACACTTGGTCGCGTTGCAGTTCGAGTACGCCGATGGCGCCTACGGAAAGATCCGTTGTTCGATGGGACGAATCGACGGTGGCAAGTGGCACCAGTTTGCGAGCTGCGAGTTCGTCCTGGCGCTGGGTATCGCGCTGCGCATAGTCCGCGGCGCGACGTGCCATGGCGATTTCGCCATCCTTCTCTCGATAGGCCGCGAGCGCCCCTGCAATTTCAGCGCGTGCGGTGTCTAACCGCGACTCTGCGGCGTGGACTGCGATCGACTGCAGCGTGTCCTCGAGCACCAGCACCAGCGCACCCGCGGTCACCTTGTCGTTTTCGTGGAATCGGACTTCCTGGATGTTGCCGGAGACTTCTGGCGACACGTCAATACGGTCTCGTTGGACATAGGCGTTGTCGGTCTGTGCGTAGCGACCCGCGGACCCGTAGAGCCAAATGGCGACGCCAGTGACCAGCAGGGGCAGGACCCACAGCAGCAGGGTTTTGATGGGGTTGCGCCGGGATTCAGCGACGATGTCTTCTTGGCTCATGGGTGCACAGCGGTCAAATTAGTAAGCACACGTTATCAAATGGGCCGCTCTGGGGCGAGTCCTCTGCGTAATCAGGGTTTCAGGGCAGGGTTTGGGGCGTTGCGAACGGTAGGGTGCTGAGCAGCTGATAGAGACCGCTCCAGCCGATCTGGATACCAATGCAAAAAAGCAGAAAGGCGGACAGTCGGACCACGATGGCCGTACCCGTTTTGCCAATAACGTCCGCCAGGTGATCGGAGTGTCGGTAGGTCAGATAGATACAGATCGCGAGGGTCGCGACGGCCAGTTCGGTGGAAATAAAAAACCGGATCGCATCGGCGCTCACGCCGGTGGGCCGGTTGGCACCGAGCGAGATGGCCACCGAGATCGTGCCCGGTCCCACGGTCAAGGGCATAGTCAGGGGATAGAACGACAACCGTTCGCTGACGGCGTGATCGCTGAGCGCCGAGGAGGCTTCGCTGCGCCGCTGCTCGGCGCTGTCGGGGCTGGTCAACATGCCCCAACCGGATAGCGCAATCACGATGCCGCCGGCCACCTGCAACGACGGCAAGGAGACGCCCAGAAAACTCAAGATGTACGCGCCGACGTACAGCGAGGCGGTAATGAGGCAAAACGAATAGAACGCGACGCGCCGGGACACTTGGGCCCGCGCACGAGGCGAAAAATCGTGCGTCGCGCCATAGAATGTGAAGGCGCCCGTCAATGGATTGACGATCGAAAAGAGCGCCGTAAACGCCAGCAGGTACGTCGATGCACTCAAGGCAATCTCCTAGAGGAGTTCCTTCACCCCATCCCGCTCCTCCAGCAATTCTTGCTGAGTGGCCGTCATGCGCGCACGGCTGAACTCGTTGATGTCCAGCCCCTGCACAATCGCATAAGTACCGTTCGCCGTTGTCACGGGGTAGGAGTAGACGAGCCCCTCAGCGATGCCGTAACTGCCATCGGAGGCGACCGCCATGCTGACGAAGTCTCCCGGTGCGGAACCCAGCATCCAGGTGCGGATGTGGTCGATCGCGGCGGATGCGGCGGAGGCTGCTGATGAGGCGCCACGGGCCTTGATGATCGCCGCACCGCGTTGCTGGACGGTTGGAATGAACGTCTCTGCATACCAGGCCTGATCTACGAGCGAGAGCGCGCTCTGGCCGCCCACGGTTGCATGGTTCAGGTCCGGATATTGGGTGGCCGAGTGATTGCCCCAGATGATGACTTTTTCCACGTCATTGATGTGCTTGCCCGTCTTTTCAGCCAGCTGTGTCATTGCGCGGTTATGGTCAAGGCGTGTCATGGCCGTGAAATTACGCGGATCGATATCGATCGCGTTGCAGCGCGCGATCAGTGCATTCGTGTTGGCGGGGTTGCCCACGACCAGCACCTTGATGTCTCGTCGGGCCACTTCGTTGATGGCTTTGCCTTGCGCCGAAAAGATCTGCGCGTTTGCGAGCAACAAATCCTTGCGCTCCATGCCCGGTCCGCGCGGTCGTGCACCGACGAGCAAGGCGGCGCCGCAGTCCCGGAATGCGACTTTGGCGTCGTCCGTGGCGATCACCCGGTTCAGGGTCGGAAATGCACAGTCGCTGAGTTCCATGACCACACCATTGAGCTGCGGCAGCGCAGGGGTGATCTCGAGCAAGTGCAGGTTAACCGGTTGATCCGGGCCCAACATGGCCCCGGAAGCGACACGAAAGGCCAATGCGTAGCCGATTTGGCCGGCGGCGCCCGTGATAGTGATATTGATCGGCTGCTTCATCGATTCGCTCCGAGAACTTCAGCAATTAAAGCCCACTAGTCTAGCCGAGCCGCCTGCCGCTGGCGGCCTTTCCTTAGCGCGGCGCGGTGGGTTGCGTCGGGCGTTCTACCAGTCCGAGGGCCAGACACTTGCAATTCGTATAGTGTTGTAGTTAACTACAACACTAATCTCTAGTGCGTAACAGACCTGCCAGGACGCCCCATGAAATACACCACGCGCAACGCTCTGCTCTTGATTGGCCTTGCCGTCCTGTTGGCGGGTCCGCTAGTGCGCGCCGTGGCGCATACCCGCCCCTGTCGGTCCGCCCCGTCGGAGACCACTACGTGGTGGGGTGCCCGCTCCGGTGCGCACCACAGCCATCGTGCGATGCCCATCGACGTCCCCACCCGGTTGTGACAGGCGCCCACATGGATACCTCTTTCTCCGATACCCAGCCGATATACCGACAACTGCGCGAGCGCGTGATTGCCCTGATACTGGACGGCGCCCTGCAGGAAGGCGGCGCCTTGCCTTCGGTGCGGTCGGTGGCCGCGGACTTGCGAGTCAACCCTTTGACCGTGCTGAAGGCTTACCAAGAGTTGGTCGATGCCCGACTCGTCGAGAAGCGTCGTGGGTTGGGCATGTTTGTCACCGTCGGCGCACGCGAAACGCTGATGATCGAGGAGCGGACGCGCTTTCTGAGCACGGAATGGCCGCGCTTGCTGGTGACGATTCAACGCCTGGGTCTGACCCCAACCGAATTATTTCTGCAGCCGGCCGAGCGTGCCGGTACGCGCAAGGAGGATTGACCATGTCCGCACTGATTCAGGCGCAAGGCCTGCAAAAGCGATACGGCAAGAAAACCGTGCTCGACAACGTTTCGTTCGGGGTCGCACCGGGTCGTATTGTCGGTTTGATCGGCCCTAACGGCGCCGGCAAAACCACGCTGCTCAAAGCGCTGCTGGGACTGATCCGGGTGGATGGCGCGTTGTCCGTCCTAGGCCTCGATCCGGTCAAAGCGCGTGCAGCGCTCATGCACGAGGTGGCTTTCATTGCCGACGTTGCGCTGCTGCCGCGCTGGCTGCAAGTGGGCGATGCCATCGACTTCGTCGCGGGCATCCACCCCCGCTTTCGTCGCGACCGCTGCGAAGCCTTCCTTGCTCGCGCGGGCATTGATCACAAGGCCCGCATCAAGACCCTGTCCAAGGGCATGGTCGTGAAGGTGCACCTGGCCATTGTGACGGCCATCGACGCGCGCTTGTTGGTGCTGGATGAGCCGACTTTGGGGCTCGATATTCTCGCCCGGCGCCAGTTTTACGATGGCTTAGTAGGCGATTACATGGATGGTGACCGCACAATTCTGATCACCACGCATCAGGTTGAGGAGGTTGAGCATTTGCTCACCGACCTGCTGTTTATCGATCAGGGTCGGATCGTGTTGGATGCGTCCATGGACTCGGTGGCGCAACGCTTCCATGAACTGGTGGTGCATCCGGACCATGTTGCTGGCGCCCGTGCGCTGCAGCCGATCGCGCAGCGTGAACTGCTCGGGCGTTCTCTCTATCTGTACGAAGGACTCGATCCTGCGCTCTTGCTGCCTCTGGGCGAAGTGCGTACGCCCTCGGTCGCCGATCTCTTTATCGCTAAACTCTCCGGAGGTGTCGCATGAATACCTTCACGTGGCTGCTGCGTCGTGAATTTTGGGAAACCCGTTCGGCCTGGTATGCACCGGCCATTTGCGCAGTGCTGCTCATTCTGGCGGCCACGCTCGGCTTGTTCTATGGGATCGATGGCTCGCTGGCCACCGAGATCACGGGAGAACTAACCGGCATGTCGATGGCGCCAGACAAGGCCGCGCTAGCGGGTCTGGTCGCGGTGGCAGGGGCCTTCTTTGTGGTGCTGCAGATTACCCAGTACGCGTATCTAGTGGATTGCCTTTATAACGAACGCAAAGATCGCAGCATCCTGTATTGGAAGTCACTGCCCATTAGCGATGCGGCTACGGTGCTCTCGAAGCTGTGTTTTGCGTTGCTGGTCATGCCGGTCTTCGCAGCGGCAGGCGTGCTGGTTACCCAAGTTATCGTGTATGTCGCCGCGTCGATCAAGCTCGGCCTGCCGCCGGCTCTGCTGGCCATGATGTGGTCGCCGCTGATCTGGGCCAAGGCCGTGTGGTTCGCTTTTTTTGCTTGCGTGGCTGTCGAACTCTGGGCCTTGCCGTTAATGGCATGGGTGCTCTTGGTCTCGGCGTTTGCGCCGCGCTCGCCGACCTTCGTGGCGCTGTTGGTGCCAGTCGGTCTGGGGCTGTTGGAAAACCTGTTGCTGGGCTCAAGACACCTGCTCGGGGCCGTCGGGGCACGCATGAGCCTGCCCCCGAACGCAATCGCAACCGTCAATGCCAGTCCTACGGGAACCGAATTCGCACTGAACGGGCACTTCCTCGAAACCGACCTATTGGGATTTTTCAGCGACTTTGCACTGTGGGGCGGGCTTCTGGTGGCCGCGTTGTTTGTCTACAGCGCCATCGAGGTGCGGCGCCGTCGCGACCCCTCCGCCTGAGTTCTACGCCGCCCAGCACCACCATGGGGCGCCCCCCCGGGGGCGCTAGGTAAACCCCGCGCGCTGATGGGCGCGACCGCCCTGTGCTGTTAGCATGGGTCCGGTCCCCCCAGAGGTGGGGCGGGGTTTTCCTTGGGAGCGTGCGCATGACAGATCCGGTTGTCGCGAGGCAGGCGTCCGAAGGCGTTGCGGTTCATGCGTTGCGCCGTAGCGGCGCTGCTCTGGGCGTCGGCTCACTCTGGTCGCCGCACTGCGCTGGCGCGGCCCGGGCGTTGTGATCGTTCCTAAACTCTCGTCATGACTATTGCAGTAGAAGACCTGAACGGCGTTCCGGTGCTCGCGGTCCTTGGTCGCTGGACGGCCGCCGAGGCAGCGCAATGCTTCGACTGGGTCGAGACGACGTCGATACCTGCCGGTGGACTGACGTTGGTGGCTCGCATCGACGCGCTGGATCTGACCGGCGCGTATTTGTTGCGCCGGTTGGAACGCCGGGCCGAAGAGGCAGGGCTATCGGTTCGTTGGTCGAGCCCGCGCCCTGAATTGCTGGGCTTTACCGACACATTAAATGCCGAGGTCTGCGCTGCGCAGCCCTTGCCAGCCGACGCGATGCCCGTCGGTGCCTTACTGCCGCTCGATCGGCTCGGTCGCTGGGCTGTACACGGCGGCGATGCGGCCCGTGGCGTGATTGATTTTCTCGGCCGTATCTATGCGGTCGCGGGGGGTGCAATCGGTCATCCCAAGCGGTTACGGCCCCGCTCGATCCTCCGTCAGGTCTATGAGACCGGGCTGCAAGCAGTGCCGATCGTGGCCCTGATCGCCTTTCTCATCAGTGTGATCGTGGCCTATATCGGCGCACAGCAGTTGCGCCAGTTCGGTGCCCAACCCTTCGTCGTCGATCTGGTGACGATTGCGGTGTTGCGCGAACTCGGGGTCTTGCTGACAGCCATTATTGTGGCTGGTCGCTCCGGCAGTGCGTTTGCCGCCGAAATTGGTGCGATGAAGTTGAACGAGGAGGTCGATGCGCTGCGGGCGATTGGACTCAATCCGATCGAGTTATTGGTCCTACCGCGCGTTTTGGGCCTGATCATCGCGTTGCCCTTGTTAACGATTGTCGCTGATGCGATGGGTCTGGCCGGTGGCGCGATGCTGTCGTGGCTGATTGTAGATATCCCCTTCAACCAGTTTCTCGTGCGCATGCAAGAAGCGATGGCGCCAACCACGTTTTGGGCAGGACTGATTAAAGCGCCGGTTTTCGCGTTTCTGATTGCCTTGATCGGCACCTTTAGGGGCCTGCAAGTACGGGAGACCTCCCGAGAGCTTGGCCGCCTGACCACGGTCGCCGTGGTGCAGTCGATTTTCTTGGTGCTGCTCGCCGATGCGCTCTTCGCAGTGATCTTCTGGGAGATCGACTTTTAATGGCTAGTCCTGTGCCCGCTGTTGCAGTGCACCGCCTTGTGAATCGTTTCGGTTCACAGCTCGTGCATGACGAGTTGGACATGACGGTTGCGCACGGCGAAATATTCGGCATTGTCGGCGGGTCCGGTAGCGGCAAGTCGGTGTTGCTGCGTACGCTCTTAGGTCTGCAGTTGCCGCGTGCCGGCGAGGTTTTGATTAATGGGCAGGCTTTAAAAGGGCTGGATGCCTCCACGTTGCGGCAGGTGAAGCGAACCTACGGCGTGACGTTCCAACACGGAGCCCTGTTCTCTTCCCTGACCGTGCTGGAGAATATTGAGCTGCCGATGTTGGAGGCGCTCGGTTTGCCAGAGCCGATCGTGCGCGGTTTGGCGGTGCAGAAACTGCGCTTGGTAGGCTTGGCCGATGAGGCCGGGGCGAAGTATCCGGCGCAGTTATCCGGTGGCATGGTCAAGCGGGCGGCGCTGGCGCGTGCGCTCGCACTCGATCCGACCCTTCTATTCCTAGATGAGCCGACAGCTGGACTGGATCCCATTTCGGCGGGACACTTTGACGAATTGCTAGTCTATCTAAAGCGCATGCTAGGGCTGACGGTGGTGATGGTGACGCACGATCTGGATACCATCTATCGCACTTGTGATCATGTTGGGGTGATTGTCGATGGGGCCATGGTGACCGATACATTGGACGGCATCGGGCAGCACCCGCATCCCTGGATCCGCGAGTATTTTCATGGCGCCCGCAGTCGGGTTGCTCGGGAGGCATGATGGATCGAGAAACGAACTACGTGGCGGTGGGAACGTTCGTCTTGGTCGTGCTGGCCATGGCGGCCGTATTCGTGCTTTGGTACACGAACTCCAGCGATCGGCATGAATACCAACGCTACGAGGTTTACTTCACCGGCAGCGTGAGCGGCTTGCAGGAGGGCAGTACGGTTCGGTACCTCGGCGTGAACGTGGGTCGCGTGGCGCGCATTCGCCTCGATCCGCGCACGGCCGATCGGGTGTTGGTCTTGGTCGATATTGATAAGGCCACGCCGGTCCGTACCGAGACAGTGGCGCGCTTGTCGATGCAAGGCATCACGGGTCTGTTGTTTATCGATCTGTCGCAGGTGCCGGAGCAGGCGCACATCAATCCCGAGGTGCCCAGTCAGGAGTACCCGGTCATTCATTCGGCCACGTCCGACTTCGATCGATTGATTGCCGGCATGCCTTCGCTTGTCGCAGATGCCACCCGCATGACGCGTCAACTGAATAAGCTGTTCGCTGACGATAATATCGCCACCTTGTCGGCGGTGATGCGTAATGCCCGCGCCCTGTCCGAGCCGCTCCCGCAGGCGGCTCGTGAAGCGGCACAACTGATCCACGAGTCCCGAGGGCTGGTGGCTGATTTGCGCGACACAGCGCGCGGCGCCGGACACTTGGTCAATACGGCGGGACCGGAGCTCGAAGCGATGCTCGCCAATCTAAAAGTCATGTCGGATGGGTTGGCGGCGGCGAGTCGCCGCGTGGATGCCTTGCTGGCTCGACATGAAGCCGATATAGATGACTTTGCCGGGCAGGGACTCGGCGAGGTGACGGCGCTGGCAGCGGAGAGTCGGGCAGCGGCTGCGGAAGTTCGGGAATTGGCAAAATCCCTACGAGAAGACCCGTCTCGACTCCTCTATCAGGCGCCCGCTCGTGGCGTGGAGATTCCGCGATGAATTGGCGACTGATTGTGCTGAGCGGATTGCTGTGGACGCTGACCGGTTGTACTGGGCTGCTGCAGAGCCGAGCGCCTGCGCCGGACGTCTATGTGCTGACCTCGAAAACACTGCCGAACGTGGCGCCCATGCGCGAAGCCGTGTTGTGGGTGGCTAAGCCCACGGCGCGTGCAGGACTGGATTCCGATCACCTCGTGCTCACACTCGCTGACCGCCGCAGTGATGTGTACGCATCGGCGCGCTGGGCCGCGCCGTTGCCACAGATGGTGGAAGGACTGCTCCTAGACGCTTTACGCTCCAGTGGCGCAATTTCGGCAGTGGTGTCCGAGCGCAGCGCATTTCGTGGCCGCTACTTGTTACAGACGGACATTACTGCATTCACAGCGGACTATTCGGATGGATCCGCCCGTCCTACGGTGCGGGTGACCGTGCGCGGTACGCTGGGGATTCCTGGGGAGCGTCGCCTGTTGGCGACCGTGTCAGGCACCGGTGCGGTGATGGCTAGCGTCGACCGGCGCGGCGAAGTCGTGGCTGCGTATCAAGCCGCGTGGGACGCCGCGGCAAACGAATTGGTCACTGCGGTGTCCGCCGCGATTGAACGGGCGGAGAGACCCTGAGTTAGCGCGCAGCGGCTAGCAGCGTATCGAGTTCGGCGTTGAACACCGTGTGGTTGGGCATCTTCGTAATACGCGGGCCTAGGGTCGCGCTGTCCAACTGTGCCGTGCCCCGACCGCCGACCCAGATATGGACTTGCGGCGGAATCTGCTGCAGCAACTGCGCGAGTGCCGGCTCTAGCGCAAGCGGCTGATCTTCCATCACGAAGGCCAGCGCGATGCCGCTGGCATGGACGCGCGTGGCGTACGTGGCAATGTCGGCCGCGGGAATATCGGCGCCCAGGTAATGGCAGTTGATGCCTTTGGAGGCAGCGATCAGCGCTCCCATGAGCAAACCAAGGTCATGGCGCTCGCCTGGTAGGGTCGCAAAAACGAGAGGATCATTTGTGGAAATCTTGCTGTAGGTCTCTAGCACGGCGCCGACTTGGCGGCGTACCGTGCCGGTGATAATGCGCTCTTGGGCAATGCTGAAATCGCCGGAACGCCAGCGCTCGCCAACAGTGACCAGCGCGGGACAGAGGACTGCCGACACCACGTCTAGGATGGGCAGTAGCGCCAAGGCCATAGACATGGCTTGGGCGCACAGATCCGGTCTGTAGTTCTCCGCAGCGGCGAGCATTTGGGCGGAGAACGAATTTGCAGCGAAACGGGTGGGATCCTCCTGTGCCGGCGTCGCCAAGACGGCCGCCAATTGCTCTTCTGATAAGCGCGCCAGCTTGGAAATCGCGTGACCGCGTTCGGTCGCCTCGCGCAAGTTGCGTAGACGAACAACGTCCGGTGGCGCGTAGGATCGACGTCCGTTCGGGTCGCGCAGCGGCTCGACGATGCGATACCGGCGTTCCCAAGCGCGCAGGGTCTCGATACTGACACCAGTGGCTTGTGAGACAGCCTTGATCGTGTACATGGGCACTCTCCGCCTGCGTCGGGCATTTCCAATAGAAGCTGTACAGATACTATACATTTAGACGGGAAAAGCCATGCAAAACCTCATAAATCGAACCCGAGCGCAAGGTATAAGGCCCTCAGTCCGTATTTGCAGTGGCGGCTTCGAGGGTCTCCGACGCCTCTAGCCAGATCTCTTCTGTGGCCTCCAACTGGCGCTTTAGAGTGGCCTGTTCGGCCAGCTGGCCAGTCAGGGCCGCCCGGGCGCTGGGTTCGTACAGGGTGGGATCCGCCAGTTGCCCCTCCAACTGCGCCAGACGGGCAGAAATCTGCGCCATTTCCCGTTCGGCGCGAACAATCCGGGCGCGCAGCGGCGATAGTGCCGCGCGTCGGGCCGCGTCGTTGCGCTTCCGTTCCTTGTCTGCCGCAGCGCTTCTAGGGCCTTCCTCGGCTTTGCCGGTGGTGCGGTTGGTCTGGGCGGCGCTGCGCAGCCAGGTGGCGTAGTCATCGAGATCGCCATCGAAGGGTTGCGCCTGACCGTCATGGACTAGCCAGAGTGTGTCGGCCACCAGTTTGAGCAAGTAGCGGTCGTGGGAGACCAAGACAATGGCACCCGTGTAGTCCTGCAAGGCCATCCCCAAGGCATGGCGCATTTCCAGATCAAGATGATTGGTCGGTTCATCGAGCAGCAGTAGGTTGGGTCGTCGCGACACGATCAGCGCCAGCACGAGTCGTGCTTTCTCTCCGCCTGAGAAGGGGCCGACCGGCTCAAAGACGCGCTCGCCGGCGAAGCCGAAGCCACCCAGGAAAGTGCGCTGCTCTTCGTCTGTGCCTTTTGCAAGGGCGTCGCCGCCGAGCCGCTTGAGGTGTTCGAGCGGTGTCGAATCCGGCTCTAAGGTTTCAATCTGATGCTGCGCGAAATAGCCGACGTGCAGATCTTGTGCTGGTGTTCTACGTCCCGACAGCAGGCTCTGTACGCCAGCCAAGGCCCGGGTCAGCGTCGACTTGCCCGCGCCGTTCCGGCCGAGCAGCCCGATCCGATCGCCCGGTGCAATGCTCATGGAGACGCCGCCGACCACGATCTGCTCGCCATAGCCGGCACTGGCGCCGTCCAACACCAGGAGTGGTCGCGGCAGCCTCGCGGGTTCGAGGAACGCAAATTCAAACGGCGAGTCCACGTGGGCCGGCGCGATACGCTCCATGCGCTCCAGCATCTTGAGCCGACTCTGCGCCTGCCGTGCTTTGGTGGCCTGTGCTTTGAAGCGCGCAACGAAATCCATGATGTGGCGGATTTCGCGCTGCTGGCGCGTAAAGGTCACCTGCTGCTGTGCCAATCGATCCGCCCGCTGTGTTTCGTAGTCTGAGTAGTGGCCGGTGTAGGTCTCGACCTTGCCCCCTTCGATGCTGACCACTCGATTGATAACGCGATCCAAAAATTCGCGATCGTGGGCGATCACGACGAGCAAGCCTGGATAATTACGCAGCCAATCTTCCAGCCAAAGTACCGCGTCCAGATCAAGATGGTTGGTTGGCTCATCGAGTAGCAGTACGTCCGACCGTGCCATCAGCGCTTGGGCTAAAGCGAGGCGCCGTCGCCAGCCGCCGGAGAATTCTGCAACCGGACGCTCGATGGCGGCGGCATCAAAGCCCAAACCTGCCAGCAGACGCGCGGCGCGCGCACGTGCCGCATAACCGCCGATGGCATCGAGCCGCGCGTGCAAAGTGCCGACCTTGACACCCTCTTGCGCGCGCTCAGCTGCCACAAGCTCGGCCTCTACGAGACGCAGTTCCCGATCGCCGTCGAGGACAAACTCTACCGCCGCACGCGGGTCTGCCTCGGCCTCCTGTGCCACGGCGGCGAGCACGTGACCGGACTGGACCGACACCTCACCTGCATCGACGGCGAGCTCACCGGTGATTAAAGCAAAGAGACTCGACTTGCCAGTTCCGTTCGGACCGACCACGGCGACGCGGTCGCCGTCATAAAGGCTGAAAGTGGCGCCAATAAATAGGGCTCGAGGACCCCGTCGTAGGGTAACGTCGCGAAACGTGATCATGAGGGCAGCGAGGCGTTAGGGCCGCGCATGGTAACGCGCCCGAGCGCCGCCGTCAGGCATGAAATCGGTACGGCATTGCGGCATCTGCATCGACGGTGGGTATAAGCAACCGCTCGCTGATGGCTTGCGCCGTCATGGGTGCGCCGAACAGAAGGCCCTGCCCCAGATGGCATCCCTGCAGCGCCAACAGGTCGCGTTGCGCCAGTGTCTCGACGCCCTCCCCGACGACCTGCAGACCGAGATTTCGGCCCAACTCGATGATGGTTCTCACCAGTGTTGCATCGGCTTCGCACTCGACCATCCTGCGAATGAACGACTGATCGATCTTGAGTGTTTGGATGGGCATTTGTCGCAGCGCTGAAAATGAGGAGTAGCCCGTGCCAAAGTCATCAATGGCGAGCCGTAGGCCCAGCGCTGCCAGTGCGCGAAAAATTGGTTCGGAGTGTGCGTACTCCAATAGAGTGGATTCTGTAATTTCCAGTTCGATGACTTGGGGTGGGACGTTGTATTCGCGAAGCAGCGCGCCAATGCGATCGACAAAGCCACTGCGCGAAAACTGACGCAGGGAGAGATTGATCGACATCCGCTCCGGCGCACTACCGAGCGCGCGCCATGCGCAGAAGTCAGCGCATACGCGACGGAATACCCACTCGCCAATGGCGTCGATCAGAGTGGATTGTTCGGCCAGCGGAATGAATACTGCCGGCGGGATGTCGCCGTGGCCGGGCAGGCGCCAGCGGAGCAGCGCTTCGGCCCCGACGATGCGGCCACTCTCCAGATCCACGATCGGCTGATATAGCGCGAACAATTCGTCCATTTCTATGGCGCGGCGCAATTTGCTCGTGAGCACAAGGCGTTCGACCGCAGCAGTACTCATCGCCAAATCATAGAAAGCGTAGCTGCCGCCACCCGATTGCTTGGCGTGATACATCGCCAAATCCGCACACCGGATCAACTCGATTGTGTTGTCGACGCTTGCGTCGCACAGCGCAATGCCGATGCTGATCGTTAGATAGACCTCGGTCTCTTCTAGGAAGAATGCGCGGCCGGTATCCGCTAACAGTGCGTGCGCAAGTGCAGTCATCGCCGCACGAGGTTCCGGCCCAACGTCCGGCACGAAAGCCGCAAATTCATCGCCGGCGAGTCGGCCGATGACCGCATCCTCTGGCAGAAGTCCAGACAGGCGTTTACTCAAGATCTCGAGAGCACGGTCGCCGGCTGCATGTCCGAAGGTGTCATTGACGTCTTTGAAGCGATCGACGTCAAGATAGAACAGGGCGACGGACCGTCCTTCGCGGCGTCCGCGAGCAATGGCCTGCTGCAACAAGTGCTGGAACTGCATGCGATTGGGAACGCGAGTCAGCCCATCATGTTTGGCCAGATAGCTCACCCGTCGCTCGGCGCGTCGTCGCTCGGTGATGTCGTGCAGCACGAAGATCCACTCGTCGGTGTCGGTAACGCGTGACCCGGTGATGGCGACCGGGAGTACCGAGCTGGATGCCGTCTCGATGACGTAGTCGCCGCTCTCGGTGACGGCTTGATCGAGTAGGAATCGCGGACGGTCCTCGGGGGTGAGCAGGCTCACGAGGGCGCGTCCGCGCAATGACGCGGCCGTCCAGCCGAGTAAGCGGGTCGCGGCGCTATTGCTATCAAGGATCAGGCCCGCTGGATCCACGACGAAGACGGCGGCTGCCATGCCGTTGACCACGGAGTCCAGATGGCGCTCGGCTCGCGTGGCGGCTGCAAGCCGGACGGCGATGGCCGCAATCGTTGTGTCAAGGTCTGCGGTCGCCGCCGTGCTGGGGGTCAGTGTGGTCAAGGCGGCGCGCAGTAACCGGTGCCGACGTCGGCTGATTTCCAAGGCCGCGGCTGTGCAGAGCAGTGCGGTGAGCAGAAGCGCGCGCGCCGTATCGGAGCTCGCGTAGACAGCCGCCAACGCCACGCAGCCCATTGCAGTAGCGACGAGCAGGCGCAGCAAGGTCAGCACAGACTTCATCACCGCACTATAAGCGACGAGGGGGCCGGTCCGGCGCGAAATAGGGTATCGCCCGACCCCAATCTGCACCCCCTATCCGGTGCGGCCTCAGGTAGCCTTGAGGCCATGACCGCGCTAAGTCGGAATAGGCCATTAATCGGTCCGCTGGAGCTGACGGGGCGCAGCCGCCGCCATGTGGTGGATTCCGCGGGCGCCCTACTGCAGCCGGCGGCTGCGCGTGCGTTTGCGCGGATGCAGGTGGCCGCGGGCAAGGCGGGCTTGGATTTATGCGCGGCGTCTTCGTATCGGGATTTCGCCACGCAGGTGCGCATCTGGAATCAAAAATGGCGCGGTGAGCGGCCCTTGCTTGATCGCCAGGGGCGGCCTTTGCTGGCCCACGAACTGAGTCCCCGGGCCCGGGTGCGGGCCATCCTAATCTGGTCGGCAGCGCCGGGCGCGAGTCGGCATCATTGGGGCACTGAGGTAGACGTCTACGACCGGGCGGCGCTGCCGGCCGGGCAGTCGCTTCGACTCGTGCCGGCCGAATATGCGGCCGGCGGCCCGTTTGCGGCGTTGACAGCGTGGCTCGACGGCAACATGGAGCGTTTTGGTTTTTACCGCCCCTATGCAACCGATCGGGGTGGGGTGCAGCCTGAGGCGTGGCACCTGAGTCATGCCCCGACTGCCCGTGAGGCGTCACGGCGGCTACGGCCACAAACCGTGGTGCGGGCGCTGCAGAGCAGTGCGATAGAGGGCAAGGCCGCTCTGCTGGCCAACTTTGAAGCGATTTACGCCCGCTATGTGCGCGCGGTCGATCCCCCACCGCGTGCGGTGGGCCGCGGTGCACGCGGGTAGGTCAGGTCTCCGACCAGACGCCTTTGATATGCGAAACCACTAATTGCCGGACGCCCGGCAACGGATCGGGGTCTCGCGTAAAAACCGGTGGATTGCGGCGCAGCAACCCAAAGTTGCCTGAGCGCAGGATTTTGCGCAGGAACGCCATGTGCTGGTCGATCGCCTCGATGTAGGGGTTGCGGCCTTCAAACAAGGCTTCGAGGTAGTGATACGCGCCTTGAAACGCACCATCCAAGCGGTCTCGACGCATGGTTTCCACAAAGATGGGCGTTTTGCGCAGGAGGTCTAGTCCTGAGCCGTAACGGGTGTCCACGTAGCCTTCGGCGTTGCGGCCGGTAGCCACACCGGCGAGCACAAATTCTGGGTACAGTCGGTCGCGGCACTTCTCTAGATAACAGCGATCGGCCATCTGAGCGATCAGATCGGCGGTGCCGACCAAGTAGCCGATGCGATGGTCGCGTTCATCCGGTGCCTGAATGTCCTTAAAGGGCACTTCATAGCCGGTGTAATGGACGATGCGACCGGCAATCGAAGCCCAGTCTTGCAGGCCCACTGCGGGCAGAAATCGTTCGAGCAGCCGCGCGGAGCGGCTGACATGGGAACTCGTGTAGCGCGCGCCATTGGGCATGGGGTCGCCAATCTCGCGGACGTAGCCGGCATCGTGGAACGCGGCCGTCACCAGGCCCATTAGGGCGCGATCCCCACCCAGACGCGCCTCAGGCGCAATGGTGCGCTCGTAGCCGACCATCAGGCGAGCAGCCGCCAGCGTCACATCCAGCGTGTGTTGGCGGTCATGGTAGACCGTGTCGACGCCGTGGAATCCCGGTAGCCGCCCGGAAAATAGTGCATCCAGGGTGTCAAAGGTGCGGGCGATCTGTTCGGTCGACACGGCCGGCCATTCGTCCTGGAATAACGCCGTCACTGCGGCCTTCACCGACTCGGTCGAACTGACCTGTACGGTGTTGGTCACGTCGTAGTCGTTGCGACGGAAGCGCGAAGTGCCCGTCGGTATAGAGACCGCAGCGTTCATGCTGCGCAGTCTAGGGAGCGGGCTTGCCGGTGAATGAGATCCGGTTCACATTTTGTGACGCTTCCATGACACCGGGCTAGCCGGCCCTACCTTAGGCGTCTGGGAGATCGAAGGTGGCGACGACCGGCGCGTGATCGGATGGCCGCTCCCAGCGCCTCGGTTCCACCGCCACGGTACACTGGCTGCACAGCGCCGCCAGTGGGGTGCTGGCGAGGATCAGATCGATGCGCAGCCCGGCTTTACGGCGGAAGGCCATCGCCCGGTAGTCCCACCAACTGTAACTGCGCTCGGGTTGTTCGAAGCGGCGGAAGACGTCGACTAGACCCAAGTCAAACAACCCGTGGAGCGCCGCTCGCTCTGCCGCCGACACCAGCACCTGGCCTTCCCACGCCCTGGGATCATGGACGTCCCGGTCTTCGGGGGCGATATTGAAGTCGCCGATGACCGCGACCTGCGCATGCTGTTGCAACTGCTCGGCCAGATAGTCGCGCAGGGCCGACAGCCAACCCAGTTTGTAGACATATTTTTCCGAATCCAGCGCTTGGCCGTTCGGTACATAGCAGTCGATCACCCGGACCCCGCGAATGGTGCCGGCGATCACACGCGCCTGCGGGTCGTCGTAACCGGGAATGCCACGCACTAGATCGCGCACCGGACTGCGCGCCAACAGCGCGACCCCGTTATACGTTTTTTGCCCGTACCAGGCGCCGGATAATCCCATGCCCTCGATCTCGGCCGCGGGGAAATCCGCATCGACCGTTTTGGTTTCCTGCAGCCCGAGCGCGTCCAGTGGCGCGCTGTCGAGCCACTGCGCTAGATGCGGCAGGCGTACCTTGAGGGAATTGACGTTCCAGGTCGCCAGTCGGAACGGTGTGGTGCTCATGCCGCCAGCCCATCCTGTCGCAGTAGTGGCTCGACTTCCGGGTGCCTGCCTCGGAACTCGATAAAGGCCTGGAGGTGATCGCAGGCGCCGCCCCGGGCCAGCACCTGTCGGCGGAATCGGTCGGCGGTCTGCGCATCGAAGACGCCGGCCTCGTCAAAGGCAGCGAACGCATCGGCGGCTAAGACCTCCGCCCATTTGTAACTGTAGTAACCGGCGGCGTAGCCGCCGGAAAAGATGTGCATAAAGCTGTGCTGGAAGCGGTTGAATGAGGGTGCTGGGATGACGCCGACGGTGGCGCGGACGCGATCAAGTAACGTCTGCACCCCGGCTGCCTCGACGACCGACGTGTCTGCATGCAAGCGAAAATCGAACAGCGCAAATTCCAATTGTCGGACGGCTGCAAGTCCCGCATGGAACGTGCGTGAGCCCAGCAGTTGTTGCAAGCGCTCAGGTGGTAACGACGTGCCATCGTCCACGTGCGCAGAGACCATCGGTAAGACCTCCTCCCGCCACGCCCATTGCTCCATGAGCTGACTGGGCAGTTCCACCACGTCCCAAGGCACGCCGTTGATGCCGGCGAGACTCGGATAATCCACTTCGGTTAGCAGGTGATGCAAGGCATGACCGAATTCGTGAAACAGGGTCACGACATCGTTGTGTCGCAATAAGGCAGGTTGGTTACCGCGGGGCGGCGAGAAGTTGCACACCACATTGGCTACGGGCAGACGGGTGTCACCGGCGAGCTGTTGTCGATTGGCGATCTCGCCCATCCAAGCGCCTGCCCGCTTGCCGTCGCGCGCGTAATAGTCAGTGTAGAGGCCGCCGACGAGTTGACCGGTGCGGTCGCGCAATTCCAGATAGCGGGCGTCTGGATGCCAGAGTGTCATGTCATTGCGTGCCGTCATAGAGAGGCCGTACAGGCGTTCGATCAGCAGGTATAAGCCCTTGAGCACTTGCGGTAGGGGGAACCACGGCCGGAGCTCCTCTTCGGACACGGAATGTTGCTCGCGCCGCAGTCGGTCGGCGTAGTAGGGCACGTCCCAGGCGTGCAACTCAGCCCCGGCGTAGGCGCTGAGCGCAGCAAATTCTTGTACCGCCGCCGGTCGATAACGCGCGGCTAGATCGTCCAGAAAATCGATGACTTCGGGCACGGAGCGGGCCATCTTCGTTGCCAGCGACAGTTCCGCGTAGTTCGTATACCCCAGCAGCTGCGCCAGTTCATGCCGCAATGCCAGAATGCGGCCCATGACGGGGCCGTTGTCGTAGCCCGCGGCGCCGGAAACGGGATCCGCGGCTCGGGTGGTCCACGCTTGGTAAAATTCTTGCCGTAGGGCGCCGGCCTCGGCGTGGGTGAGGACTGCCAGATACGTCGGCTGATCGAGTGTAAACAGCCAACCGCCCCGGCCTTCTGCGACCGCCCGCTCGCGCGCCTGGGCCACCACGTCGGCGGGTAAGCCGGCCAGCAGGGCTTCGTCCTCGATCCATCGACGGAAGGCGCGGGTAGAATCGAGTACCTGCTCTTCGAAGCGCGATTGCAACTGGGCCAGTTCTTGCATCACGGCGCGATAACGCGCCTGCGGCGCTTCTGGCAGCCGTACACCGGCCAGTTCAAACTCGCGCAGGGCGTGTTGCAGTACGCGCCGACCGGCGTCCGAGAGCGCTGGCCCTTCGGCTGCGAGTACGTCGGCGTAGGCCTGTGCGAGGGCGGCGTTCTGGCCCACTTCCGACTGGTAGTCGGTGAGCACTTCCAGACAGGCGTTGTAGGCGGCGCGCAGGGCCGGCTCGCTTTGGACTGCATTTAAGTGCGCAATCGGTGCGAATACGCGCCCGAGCCGGGCCTGGAGTGCCTCGAAGGGTTCTACCAGCGACGCGAAGGTCAGCGCAGGCTGTGTCAACAGAGCAGCCAGTGCGGCGCGATTGCGGCTGATCTGCTCGCGCAGGGCCGGTTCGGCATGTTCGGGGCGAATAGCCGCATAGTCAGGTAGCGCGGTCTCGCAAAGCAGTGGATTCATCGGCGCTCGGTCGGTGGTGGATCGGGAAGCGGATCCTAGCAGAGCCCGATCCGCTGACCGTATATCATGTACAGGGCCTACATAGAGCTTAGAAGCCATGACGCAGGAATACGATTACATCGCCATCGGCGGCGGCAGTGGTGGGCTGGCAACAGCGCAGCGCGCTGCAGAATATGGCGCGCGCGCCTTGATCATCGAACGGGATCGGTTGGGCGGCACGTGTGTCAACGTCGGCTGTGTGCCGAAGAAATTGATGTGGACAGCGGCGTCGATCGCGCACACCGCCGAGGAGGCGGCCGGCTACGGCTTCGATCTGACCCTCAATGGCCATGACTGGGGGCGCCTGAAGGCTGCTCGCGACGCCTATGTGGCGCGCCTGAATGGAATGTACGCGGCGAACCTGGAGCGTCGGCAAGTGGCTTGGGTGCAGGGCAGCGCGACGTTCGTCGATGCGCATACCATTGTGGTGGCCGGGCAGCGTTTTACGGCGCCGCACATCACGATCGCTGTGGGTGGGTATCCGGCAATGCCGACGCTGCCGGGTATTGAGCGCGCGATTAGCTCGGACGGGTTCTTTGCATTGCCACAGCGCCCCGCGCGGGTTGCGATCGTCGGTAGTGGTTACATCGCCGTGGAATTGGCCGGCGTTTTCTCGGCGCTCGGTACCGAGGTGCATCAATTTGTACGCCGCGAAGGCGTCTTGCGTTCCTTTGACGCGACTATTGCGGAGGCCCTTGCCCGCGAAATGGCCGCTGACGGGGTGGTGCTGCACCGGCACGCAGTGCCGGTCGCGCTCGAAGCCCAGGGCGTCCAACATCAGTTGGTACTGGCCGACGGGGCGCGGCATGGTTCCTTTGACGCAGTGTTATTTGCGATTGGTCGTGATCCGGCAACCCATGGACTGGGTCTCGAGCACACCGGCGTGCAGACGGTCGATGGGCTTATCCCCACCGATGCGTTTCAAAACACCAATGTGCCTGGCGTTTACGCGATCGGCGATGTGACGGGTCAGGCCTGGCTTACGCCAGTGGCGATTGCCGCCGGTCGACGTCTCGCCGACCGCCTCTTCGGTGGCCAACCAGAACGGCGCCTCAATTACGACCTGATTCCCACGGTGGTATTTTCACACCCGCCCATTGGCACGATCGGTTTGACGGAGGCGCAGGCGCGCGCGCAGTACGCCGATTCGGTGAAAATTTACAAAGCAAGCTTTGTGCCGATGTATCACGCGCTGACCACGCGCAAAGTACGCACGGAGATGAAATTGGTCTGCCTGGGCGCCGAAGAACGCATTGTGGGCCTGCACGTGATCGGACCGGGCGCCGACGAAATGCTGCAAGGTTTTGCGGTGGCGGTGAAAATGGGGGCAACCAAACGCGACTTCGATGAAACGGTAGCGATCCACCCGACGGCTGCCGAAGAATTTGTGACTATGCGTTGAGGAGAACGGTGATGGCTGCGATTCGTTCGTTCAAAGGGAGCACTCCAGCCTTGGGCCCGCGGGTCTATATCGATTCACAAGCGTGTGTGATCGGTCGTGTGCAACTGGGCGCGGATACCTCGATCTGGCCGATGGCCGTCCTGCGCGGTGATGTGCACGACATCCGCGTGGGCGCGCGCACCAGCGTGCAGGACGGCAGTGTGTTGCACGTCACGCATGACGGCCCGTTCCATCCTGGCGGCGGTGCGCTGGTGATTGGCGATGACGTCACGATTGGCCACAACGTGACCTTGCATGCCTGCACGATCGGTGATCGCTGTCTGATCGGGATGGGCGCGATCGTGTTGGATGGCGCCGTGATTGAGAATGACGTCCTCATCGGGGCGGGCAGTCTGGTGCCACCGCGCAAATTACTGCGATCGGGCACCTTGTGGGTGGGCAACCCCATCCGCGAAGTCCGCGCGTTGTCGGTACGAGAAAAAGAGCAGTTGCTCTACTCGGCCGCGCACTACGTCAAGGTCAAGGACGAGTACCTCGCCGCCGCGCGTGCATAAGTCCTACCGCAGCGGCAGTTCTACTTCAGCGAACAACGCGTCCAGATCCGGTCCATCGCCGGCGCGTATCGCTTGATCGACCAAGCGACGCGTCAGATGCGGGGCAAAGGATTTGAGGAACTCGTACATATAGCCGCGCAGCAGTCGGCCACGACGGAAACCAATCCACGTGACGTGCGGTGTAAATAAGTGCGATGCATCGATTTGTACTAGGTCGCTATCGATTGCTGCATCCAGCGACATGCTCGCGACAATGCCGACACCCAGCCCTAAACGCACATACGTTTTGATGACGTCTGCGTCGCTGGCAGTCAGGGCGACGTTCAGTTTTAGCCCACTGCTTTCGAATAAGGCCGGCAGGGAGGATCGGCCGCCAAAACTGAAGGTGTAGGTGACGAGCGGGTACTTGGCAAGTGTGCTCAGAGAGACCGACCGCTCCTTGGTGATGGGGTGACCGACGGGCACGATGATTTTACGGGTCCAGCGGTAGCACGGAAGCTGGACCAGACCGGGGAACAGTTCGGCGCCGCCAGTGGCAATCGCAAAGTCGATCCGATCCAGCTTGGCCAGTTCACCGATTTGCTCGGTGGTTCCCTGATGCAGATGCAGGTCGACTTCCGGATAGCCTTTGCGGAACTTTTGCACTATCGGCGGCAGTACATAGCGTGCTTGGGTATGGGTCGTGCCGATCGAGAGGGAACCGGAGCGGTCATCCGTTAGGTCCGAGGACAAGCGTCGGATATTTTGCACTTCCTCCAGAATGCGTAGACCCCGGTCGACGACCTGCTGACCGGCCGGCGTGACGCCCACCAGGTTGCGGCCGTCTCGCTCGAACAGTGGAAAGCCCAGTTCGTCCTCGAGCAGTTTGAGTTGCTTGCTCACGCCGGGCTGCGAGGTATGCAGCTTGCGCGCGGCGGTTGTGATGTTCAGTCCGTTCTGAACAACGGCCGTGAGGTAGCGGAGCTGGTGCAGTTTCATGGGTGTCCTTTGGACGATCTTGCCAAGAATACGAGCCTTCACGGCACGGGGCCAAGAAACCGGTAGATGTTTTAGGCATGGTGCCATGTCTGTTGCCGCATGCGAACTGTCACAATCGCGGTGTAGGCTCCCGCATCCTGCTTGGTTTAGATGCATGTCCAAGGACCTTCAGACCCGCCTGCAAGAGGGGCTCGCAGCGCAGCGTGCGGGCCATTTTAGCGATGCCGCCGCTTGCTACGAGGCGGTCCTCAAAGTACAGCCGGACCATTTCGATGCCCTGCAGTTATGGGGCGTCTTGCGCTTTCGCGCGGGCGATCTGGCCGGTGGGCTGGTGCTGCTGGAGCGGGCCCTCGCGATCGTGCCTACGCACGGCCCGACACTCAATAATTACGGCAACGCGCTGCGCCAAGGCGGCAGACACGTGGAGGCGCTGCGCGCCTACCGCGCCGCACTGGCGCGGCTGCCAGTGCCGAATGCCGTTTTACTGCGCAATCTCGGCTCGGGCCTGCTGGAGGTGGGCGAGCAGGATGAGGCCGCTCAGTTCCTCGAGGCCGCTCATCGGCTAGACCCACGAGATCCGGTGCTCTGGTGCTGGATAGGCATGCTCGAATCCATGCGCGAGCGACCGCAGGCATCTGCAGCTGCGTACCGGGAGGCGCAGCGACTGGACCTGACCCAGGGCGATGCCTGGCATCAGGCTGCGCTCGGGCTCGCTTCCGCGGCGATCAGTGAGCGTCGGTATGGGGACGCCGAACGGGCGCTGGCTGCCATTTTGACTGCGCGGCCGAGTGTCTTGGCGCGTATAGGGCGGCTGCAATTGGCGCAACGGTTGGCTCGATGGGCGGGCTGGGCTGACGACGTCATAGCACTCGGGCGTGAGGCGCAGGGCGTGCAGATTGAGCATGAGGGGCTGATGCAGGCGCTCTATGTGACGGACGATCCGGCGATGCTGCGCTCCTGCGCGGAGGCGGTCGCCCGTTTTCACACCCAGCGAACCGGCCCTGTCCAGGCGCCGCTGCCCCGCCGCCGCGATCGACTGCGCATTGGTTATCTCTCCGGTGATATGCGCAATCATGTGGTCGCTTGGTTATTTGCCGAAGTACTCCTGCACCGGGATCGAAGTCAATTCGAGGTCACCGTTTACGCGCTAGGTCCTGCCGATGATTCAGCGGTGCGGCATCGTATTCAGTCCGCTGCCGACCGGTTCATCGAGTTGGGGACGCTTTCGGCAGCCGACATGCGCGCGCGCATCGTGGCGGATGAAATCGATATTCTGGTCGATCTGGCCGGTTACACCGAGCACTCGAGGCCACGCGTGTTGGCCTTGCGGCCAGCCCCTATTCAAGTGGGCTGGTTGGGTTATCCAGGCACCATGGGCGGCAACCTGATCGATTACCTCATCGCCGACGAGGTGGTGTTGCCGGTGGCCTTGGAGGGTGGTTATTCCGAGCGCATCGTTCGGTTGCCCGGAAGTTGCCTGCCCAACCACGCGAATCGACCCATCGGTCCGCCACGGCCGAAAGCGCAGCTCGGCTTGCCGATGGAGGGTGTGGTGTTGTGCGCCTTCGTGCCAACCGTAAAGATCACGCCGCCCCTATTTGATCTATGGATGTCCATTTTGCGGGAACGACCAGCGACCTGTTTGTGGCTACAACAGGCCCATGATGAGGCGATTAACAACCTTCGACACGAAGCGCAGTTGCGTGGCGTCACGCCAGATCGACTTATATTTGCCGCTTTTGAAGCGGATCATGCAGCGCATCTCTCGCGTTACGAGGTGGCCGATATTGCTTTAGATACCTATCCGTACGGATCACATTCCACAGCCGCAGATGCGCTTTGGGTGGGCTGTCCTTTAGTTAGTCGACAGGGCTTAAGTTTTGCAGCGCGCGTTTCCTCGTCGGCACTGAGCGCTGTAGGACTGGCCGAATTAATTGCGGTCACTGACCTTGATTATAAAAACCTCGTGCTGCGTCTGGTCGACGATGCGGCGCACCGCGCAGTGCTGCGGCAACGCTTGCGGGCAGCGCGCGAGAATGCGCTGCTCTTTGATTCGGTCGCCTACGCGCGACATCTCGACCGCGCGTACCTTGAGATGCAGCGTCAGGCCCTGCGTGGTCAGCCACCCCAATCCTTTCTAGTGCCAGCCTGAATCGTTAAAACGGCACTTGTAAACAAAGAGCCCTTCTTCTTTGTCGCGCCGCTGTGCAATGCAGCGTCGCAAGACAGCCGTTATCGTTGTCGCCGGTGACGCGCTAGGCAACCGGCTCGCAGCCCTATCGATAGCCGCGGGCTTGTAGCGTAAAGAGGTGCGCGTAACGCCCCCCCAGCGCCATCAGTTCGTCATGGGAGCCGTATTCGGCAATTCGCCCGCCGGCCAACACGGCGATACGATCGGCCATCCGTACGGTCGAGAAGCGGTGCGAGATCAAGATGGCGATGCGCTCTTGGGTCAACGCGCGAAAGTGCGTAAAAATTTCCGCTTCCGCCGCCGCGTCCATGGCGGCTGTGGGCTCATCCAGTACCAGCACCTTGGCGCGCGAGCGCATGAAGGCGCGTGCCAAAGCAACTTTCTGCCACTGACCGCCGGACAGTTCGCGGCCATCTTGAAACCACTTGCCGAGTTGGGTGTCGTAGCCGGTGGGCAGTTCCTGGATAAAAGCATCGGCGAGTCCTTTGGTGGCCGCTTCCGTCCATCGGTCGCGATCTTCGAAGGCGCTCACGTCACCCGCGCCGACGTTTTCGCCCACCTTGAGTTGGTAGCGCGCAAAGTCTTGAAAGATCACGCCGATGCGCTCCTGCAAGGCAGGCTCATCCCACTGCTCGAGCGCCAGGCCCTCATACAGAATGCGGCCGCCCGTTGGTGGATATAGGCGCGTCAGCAGCTTGATCAGCGTGGTCTTGCCAGAGCCATTTTCACCGACTAGCGCGAGGCTTTCCCCTGGCCGAATGTGGAGATTGATCTCTGCCAGTGCTGGGGTCTGTGCATCGGGGTAGGAGAAGGAGACGTTCTCGAAGCGGATGCCATCGGCAGGATCCGGACCTGCGGCGGCGGCGCCGCTGCGGTTCGGCACGGGTTGGTCGAGATATTCGTATAGGTTGGAGAGGTACAGATTGTCTTCATACAGACCGCCCACCGAACTAAGCGCTGCCGAGAGCGCCGCTTGGCCTTGGCGGAACAACGCCAGATACATCGTCATGGCACCGAGCGTGATGACTCCGGCGATTGCGCGTGCGGCGATCCAGCCGTAGGCGCCATACAGGGTGCACGTCGCCACCAGACCGAGTGCAAAACCCCACGCATCGCGCCGCATGGTCAGCGCGCGGTCCTCCCGATATAGCGAGTCGAAGATGGCGCGGTAGCGCGCAAGAAACAGAGGGCCCAATCCAAACAGCTTCACTTCTTTCGCGGTCGTGTCACTGGACAATGCTGATTCCAGATACATCTGGCGCCGTGTCTCCGGCGACCGCCAACGGAATAGGCGGAAGGCATCCCCTGAGAATTTTGCTTCGGCAAAAAACACCGGCAGACCAGCAACCAACAGCAGCAGCACGGCAATGGGCGAGAAACGGGTGAGCAATAATCCAAAACTTACCAACGTGACGGCGTTTTGCGCGAGCGAGAACGTGCGCATGACCATCGATAGTGGGCGCGTTGACGCTTCCCGTCGTGCGCGCGTCAGTTTGTCGTAGAACTCGGAGTCTTCGAATTGGGCCAGCTCGAGTGTGAGTGCCTTTTCGAGAATCATGACGTTGACGCGCTGGCCCAGTTCGGCGCGCAACAGGGACTGACAGGTGGATTGGCCGCGCTGCGCGGCGGCTAGCAGCGCCACGGCCGCGCCCTCCAGGCCAACGAGCAGCAGGGCGTGCCGATAGCCGTCCGTAGCACCTGGCGCATACGTTTGCGCGGCGAGGACAACGGCATCGACGATCGCTGCACCGATCCAAGCGACGGCGGCGGGTAGGGCACCCATCAGGAGGGTCAGGCTGGCCAGTGCGATCGTCAGGGCGCGATTGGTGGTCCACGCCAGTCGGGTGGCGCGGGCCAGGTAGCGGAAGACACCCGCAAAACTGCGCGAAGGCGCTTTCGACGCAATGGGGCCTTGCCACTGGCTTCGGGAGGACACAGTTATTTCCTGAGGAGGTGCTCGAGGCGCGGTACGGGCATTATAGGAGCGCAATCCCCTAGTCTGGACCCCTCAATGAATTCTGCTGTCAGCGATGCGATCGATGCTGGCCGTTTGGGCGACTATCTGCGGGCGCATGTCGACGGTTTCGGGCGGACGCCGTCAATCCGGCGTTTGACGGGCGGACAGTCCAATCCCACGTACCTGGTCGAAGCGGCCGGCTGCCGCTACGCTTTGCGGACCAAACCGGCCCGATCGGCGGCACTGCTACCCTCGGCGCATCAAATTGAGCGCGAGTTTCGGGTGCTCGGCGCCCTCGCCGGGACCGCGGTGCCGGTACCGGCGGTGTACCACCTCTGCACGGATGAAGAGGTCGTCGGCCGCGCCTTCTTTTTAATGGAGTTCATCGACGGCAGGGTCTATGCGGATCCGCGCTTGCCGGCGTTGTCTGCCGATGAGCGGCACGTGGTGTTCGACGAAATGAATCGCGTGCTCGCCACGCTGCACGGTGTCGACTGGCAGGCGGCAGGTTTGGCCGACTATGGCAAAACTGATGCTTATCTGGCGCGACAGATCGCGCGCTGGTCGCGCCAGTACCGTGCCAGCGAGACGGAGCCGATTGCCGCGATGGATCGATTGATCGCGTGGTTACCAACCGCGATTCCACCGGAGCAAGCCACGACGCTCGTGCACGGTGACTTTCGACTCGACAACCTCGTGTTTGCGGCGGACCGATTACGCATCGTCGGGGTGCTGGACTGGGAACTGTCGACCTTGGGTTCGCCGCTGGCTGATTTTGCCTACCACTGTTGCGTTTGGCATTTTCCGGCTGGGTTGTATCGGGGTTTGGCCGGGATCGCGTGTCCTGCCGGTATTCCGGCGGAGGAGGACTACCGTCGCCTCTATGCGCAGCGGACCGATCGTCTGGCGATCCCGCACTGGGATTATTACCTCGCGTACAACTTCTTTCGGATGGCCGCGATCGTGCAAGGCATCCGCAAACGGTCGCTGGAGGGCACTGCGGCGGCGGTCGATGCGGCCGAATTTGGCCGCGGTGCGCGGCGCTTGGCGGAGATGGGCTGGGCTCGCGTGGAGCGCATTCTGGCCTCAGGCTGAGGGCGGGTCACGACCGTAATGATCCGGGTAATCTGCGGATAACCCTTTGAAACGCTTATGTATCCACCAGTACTGCTCGGGTATACGTAGCACTTGCGCTTCGATCGAGGCGTGATAGCGGCACGCGTCTGCCAGTGCGTCCGTGCTCGGGAAGTGCGCGTAGGGCGGGTGGATCGTGGCGCGCCATCCAGCGGTGCCGGGTAAGCGTTCCGTCTCGTAATAGAGGACGGCCGCACCGGTCATCTCGGCCAAGCGTGAACTGAACACATTGGTCGCCGCCGGGTGCCCAAAGAACGGCACCATCATGGCGCCCTTGTTGCGATAGCTCTGGTCGGCCGCGTACCAGACGACTTCGTTGCGCCGCAGCGCCGAGATCATAGCGCGGACATCGTCGCGGCGGATGGCGCGGCGGGCGCTGCGCGCAAAACTGGCGCCGGATACCGCTGCAATCAATGCGTTCTTGGTCGGGCGGTACAGCGCATTGATCGGAAACCGGGAATTGAGGATCCGTGCGCCGATCTGTAAGGTCGTGAAATGGGCCGTTAGCAGGATGACGCCCTTGCCGGCTTGGCTGGCGGCCTGCAAATGTTCCATCCCGACGACCTCAGAATGTTTGATGAGGGTCTCATCGGAGCCCCACCAGGTCAGGGCCGACTCCAGCACGCCGATTCCAAGTGCCGCGAAGTGCCGATTTAGCAATTGTTCCCGCGCGGTTTCGGTCCAGTGCGGCAGGCACAAGGCCATGTTGCGCCGCGCCACCCGCAAGTAGGGCAATGGCAGACGGCGCGCGACCGCGCCCAGCGCACGACCCGCGTGGAGCAGGGCCGGGTAGGGCAGGCTCGCGGCCAGCCGGACCATGCCGAGCCCCAGCCAGGTCAGCCAGTAGCGCGGGGCAAATAAGCGGGCGGGAAAACGTGGCATCGGCGGGTGGTGTCGCAAAAGGACAGCGCATCCTAACCCGAGGGCCTGCCGGCTTGACCATTTTTCGTGCCGTAGGCGATACTGAGCGTATGAGCACCGCGCATCAATTACCCACCCTACACACCGCCCCTCTGGCGCGTGGGTGGTGGCGTCATTCCACGGAGTGGGTGCGCCGCGTCGAGGCTTGATCGAAAGAATCTAGGTAGTACACGCGAAACCCATCTCCGACACTGCCGGGGGTGGGTTTTTTAACGCCCGCTCCCCGGCGCCCCCCCAGACGAGGAGCCCATGCATCCCCCCTTCGATATTGCCGCTGATTTAGATACGCCGGTATCGGCTTTTCTGAAACTCCGTTCCTTCAAACCGCGTTTTCTGCTGGAAAGCGTGGAAGGGGGCGAGCGTGTTGCCCGTTACTCCTTCATTGGCTTCGGCGATGCGCTGGAGATCCGACTGGATGCGCAGGGCCTCAAGGTGCGCCCGGCCGGCGGGCGGGTCGAAGTCTCGCCCCGCCCCGAGAACGGGGCGGCGCTGCTGGACGCCTTGCGCGCCGCGTTGGCCCGCGCGCCGCGGCCTAAGCCCGACATTCCCGGGTTGCCCTTGGCGGGCGGGTTGGTCGGCGCCTCCGCTTATGATCTGGTGCGCTGGTTCGAACGGGTGCCGACCCGACTGCCGGTGGAGGCTGGTATGCCAGAGGCCTGTTATCTGGCGCCCTGCTCGTTTTTGATCTTCGATCACGTCACGCGTGGTATCGCGTTACTGCATGCCGGGTCGGAGGAAGAACGGCAGTCGCTGCGTCGCGAGATCGTGCGCGCGCTGCGTGGCGGGCTAGCCACCGGTCGTCCCCCGGCGCGTCTGGAGCCACCCAAAGCCAGTCTGTCCCGCGATGAGTACATCGAGAGAGTCCGACGCGTCCAGGAGTACATCGCCGCCGGCGATGTATATCAGCTGGTGCTCTCCGCGCAGTTTGAGGGCGCCTGTGAGATCGATCCGTTCGAGGCGTATCGCGCGCTGCGTCTCGTCAATCCGTCGCCGTACATGATTTATTGCGATTTGGGTGATCGCACTCTGGTCGGTTCTTCGCCCGAAGCGCTGGTGCGCCTGCATGGGGGCGCCGCCGAGCTGCGGCCGATTGCGGGCACGCGTCGACGGGGCGTCGACGTGGCCGAAGATCTCGCGCTTGAGCGGGAACTGCTCGCGGATGTGAAGGAGAATGCCGAACACGTGATGTTGGTTGACTTGTCTCGCAATGATCTGGGACGCGTCGCCACGGCCGGCAGCGTGCAGGTGGAGCCCTATCGCGTGATTGAGCGCTACAGCCATGTGATGCACATCGTTTCCGGGGTGCGCGGCCGCTTGGCGCCTGGACGTGACGCGTTTGACCTTTATGCCGCGACGTTCCCAGCGGGCACTCTGGTGGGCGCGCCGAAGGTGCGCGCCATGGAAATTATTGAAGAATTGGAGACGGTGCGTCGTGGCCTCTACGGTGGCACCTACGGTTATTTTGGACACGGCGGCGATATGGACCAGGCGATTACGATCCGTAGTTTGACTTTCCACGATGGCTTGTACCGTTACCAAGCTGGTGCCGGCGTGGTGGCAGATAGTGTGCCGGAGGCCGAGTACGACGAGGTGTTCGCCAAGAGTGCGGTCATGCGTCGTGCTCTGGATATGGCTAGGGAGGGGCTGTGATGACTACGCCACGGCTGCTCTTGGTCGATAATTACGACTCGTTCACCTACAACTTGGTACAAGCCTTTCTCGTGATAGGTGCCGAGGTGCAGGTCTACCGCAACGATCAAATCACCTGCGCCGAGGCGGACGCGTTAGCGCCGACGCATCTGTGCATCTCGCCGGGGCCGGGGACGCCGTACGATGCGGGCGTCTCCATGGACATGATTCGTCATTTCGCAGGCCGGTTGCCGATCTTGGGCGTGTGCTTGGGGCACCAGTCCATCACCGAAGTGTTCGGTGGCAAAGTCGTGCGCAATACGCGCGTAATGCATGGCAAGACCTCAGCGATCGAGCACGATCAACAGGGTGTGTTTGCCGGTTTGCCCTCGCCGCTCGAAGTGGGTCGCTATCATTCCTTAGTGGCGCAACCGGCCTCGATGCCACCGGAACTGATCGTGACAGCGCAGACCGCGCAAGGCGAGATCATGGGGCTGCGGCACCGCGACCTGATGATCGAAGGCGTGCAGTTCCATCCAGAGAGCGTGCTCACGCCACAAGGCCCGGCCTTGTTGGCCAACTTCCTCGGCCTACGAGGAGGCCGTCGGTCATGAGTCTTGCGTTGAAAGCGGTGCTGGAACGCCTGGTTGACGGCGCTTCGCTCACGCAAATCGAGGCCCGTGACTTGATGGTTGCGCTGACCGATCCGGCGTTGCCACCGGCACAAGCCGGCGCACTGTTGGTGGCGTTGCGCATCAAGGGCGTGACGGCGGACGAGGTGCGCGGCTTCGCGCTCGGGATGCGGTCGCTGGCGCGTCATCCGGTATTGCCCGAGGTAGGACCGACGGTCGACATCGTCGGCACGGGTGGCGATGGCTCGCAGACCTTTAACTTGTCGACCGGTGCGTCATTGCTGGCCGTCGCTGCTGGGTCGAAGGTGGTCAAGCACGGTAACCGCTCGATCTCGAGCCGTTCTGGCAGCGCGGACCTACTCGAGCAACTGGGGCTGCGTATCCCGCTGGACGCGGCGGCGGCGGCTGACTGCTTGACGGTTACGGGCTTTACCTTTCTGTTCGCGCCGCACTATCACCCGGCGATGCAGGCGATCGCGCCGGTGCGCGCCGCCTTAGGGATCCGTACTGTTTTTAACCTGCTGGGGCCGCTGACCAATCCGGCGGCGCCGCCGTACCACGTGATTGGCGCGTACAGCGCCGAGGCCGCTTTGCTAATGGCGCAGACCTTGGCGGGGTTGCCGATCCGTCGGGCCTTCGTGGTGCATGGCGAGCCCGGTTGGGACGAGCCCACCCCGGCCGGGTCGTTCTTGTTGCATGACGTGACCCCAGGTCAGGTGCTGACGTCGACCCGCACCGCCGCGGACTTCGGGTTGCCGACTTGTGCGCCAGCAGATTTGCGCGGTGGCGATGCGGCGTATAACGCGGCCGCGCTGCGCGCGGTGTTCGAGGGCCGCGATCGCGGCCCACACCGGGATGCGTTGGTCATGAGTGCTGCGTTGGCACTCGAAGTGATGGGGCAATGCACCGATCCGCGGGCCGGGGCCGCGCACGCGCAGGTCGCGATCGACGGCGGGGCGGCGGCGGATTTATTGCGTCGCCTCGCCGCCTTTGGAGCAAGCCAGTCGTGAGTGCAACGGGCGATTTTCTGGCTGCGATGGCCCGTTCCTCCCGGGCGCGGACCGAAGCGGCGCGCGCGCGCGAGTCTGCCTCGTTGTTGGCGGCGCGCGTCGCCAGCTTGCCGCCGGCGCCGCGGTTAGCTTTGGATGGTCGCTTTGATCTGATCGCTGAGCTCAAATTGCGCTCTCCGGCGATGGGTTTACTGTCCGCCACCGACGGCGACCTCGAAGCGCGGGTGCGCGCCTATGCCGCTACCGGCGCCGCGATCGTCTCGGTGCTGACCGAGCCGGATCGCTTTGACGGCCACCTCGGTCATCTGGCCCGCGCCGCGGCCGTGTTGGCGCCGACCGGGATCCCGGCGATGCGCAAAGATTTCTTGGTGGATCCTTATCAGTTACTGGAGGCACGGGCGGCCGGTGCGGGTGGGGTCTTGCTGATCGTGCGCTTGCTGGAGGAGGCAAGCCTCGTCCACATGGTGGGCTTGGCCGCCGAGCTGGGTCTATTTGTCTTGCTTGAGACTTTTGATGCGGCCGAAATTGCCCTGGCCGAGCGGGTCGCCCGTGGCTGGTCGGGGCGCGCGGCGGACTGTCTGATCGGCGTCAACAGTCGTGATTTGGTCACGCTACAAGTAGTGCCCGCGCGGTTGGACCTGCTGGTGGCGCAACTGCCGCGGGATTTTCCGCGGGTCGCGGAGAGTGGTCTGGTGACGGCTGCGGATGCGGCGCGGCTAGCACGTGCGGGTTATACGCTGGCACTGGTGGGTACGGCGCTGATGTCGAGTCCAGATCCTGTGGCCTTGGGGCGCGAGATGATTGCGCGCGGTCGTGCGGCCGAGTCGGCCGCATGACGCTGTGGGTAAAAATTTGTGGTTTGTCGACGACCGAGGCGGTGGATGTGGCCGTGGCTGCCGGCGCCAATGCGGTGGGCTTTGTCTTTCATCCCGCCTCGCCGCGCAACGTGACACCGGAGGTTGCGGCACGTCTCGCCGAGCGCGTGCCCGTCGGTATTGCACGGATCGCGGTCACGCGTCATCCGAGCGACGCACTCCTGAGTGCGTTGTTTGCGGCGTTCCGTCCGGATGTACTGCAGACGGATGCAATTGATCTGGAGGGCTTGGCTTTACCCGCTGGGGTTGCGATCCTGCCGGTGCTGCGCACCGGTGGCGTACTGCCTATCGAACTGCCGGCGCGCTGTTTGTACGAGAGCGCTGATAGCGGGCAAGGGGCGCAGGCAGATTGGAGCGAAGCGGCGCGTCTGGCGGCACGCACGCGCCTCATTCTTGCCGGCGGGCTGAATCCGACCTCTGTGGCTGCGGCCATCGACCGGGTGCGACCTTATGGGGTCGATGTGTCCAGTGGCGTGGAATCTGCCCCGGGCCGCAAAGACTGCGACAAAATACAGGCGTTTATTGCTGCGGCCCGGGCTGCAGCGGCGCTTCGAAACGATGGATGGGAGTGATCTGATGCAGAGGCTATTTGAAGTCGGTGAGGCCAGTGCGCTGCTACGCCGGGAGATTGCGGGGGAGTTCCCGGATGCACGCGGCCGGTTTGGGCCCTACGGTGGACGCTATGTGCCAGAGACCTTGGTGCCGGCCCTGGATCGGCTGGAGGCCGGCGTGCATCGTTGGCTGGACGACCCGGACTTCGTGACCGAATTGGGCGCGCAATTGTCCGATTGGGCGGGCCGCCCGACGGCGCTGTCCTACGCACCGACCCTGTCGGCGCGCTGGGGCGCCAAGGTGTATCTCAAGCGCGAGGATTTGGCCCACACCGGTGCGCACAAGATCAACAATGCCATTGGCCAAGCGCTGCTTGCCCAACGTCTTGGCGCCAAGCGCATCGTTGCCGAGACCGGCGCTGGGCAGCATGGCGTGGCCAGTGCCGCGGCCTGTGCGCGCCTCGGACTGCCGTGCACGGTTTATATGGGTGCGATCGACTGTGAGCGACAGGCGCCGAACGTCGGGCGCATGAAGTTGCTTGGCGCGACGGTCGTGCCGGTTACGGGCGGTGATCAAACGTTGCGCGCGGCGATTGATGAGGCACTGCGCGATTGGGTCTCCGATCCGAACGGCACGTATTATCTGCTCGGCTCGGCGGTGGGTCCCCATCCCTATCCGCTCATGGTACGTCGCCTACAGTCGGTGATTGGTCGCGAAACGCGGGCCCAGATGCTGCGGCAAACGGGCGGCCTACCGGATGCCGTCTTTGCCTGCGTTGGCGGTGGCTCCAATTCCATCGGCATGTTCCATCCGTTCATCGGTGATACACAGGTCCGTTTGATCGGGTTGGAGGCGGGCGGGCGGGGTCCTGCGCTCGGTGACAATTCAGCGACACTCACGATGGGCCGGCCTGGGGTCTTGCAAGGCTGCTACTCCATGCTGCTGCAGGATGCGGACGGGCAAATTCAAGAAACGCATTCGATCTCGGCGGGCCTCGACTACCCAGGAGTAGGCCCAGAGCACTCGCTGCTCATGAGTACCGGCCGGGTCCAATACGACTACATCACCGACGATGAGGCGCTCGAGTCCTTGGCGGAATGCTGCGCGGCGGAAGGGATTATTCCGGCGATCGAGACCGCCCATGCCTTTACGGGTGCGCGCAAGTGGGCCGCCCAGCATCCGGGCGCCACGTTGGTGATCTGTCTGTCGGGACGCGGGGACAAGGATATGCCGACATTACAGCGCACGCTGCTGCAGGGGGCACTCTGATGACGACAACGGCTGCGATGACCCGCCCGGGTCACGAAACGATTGGTGCGGCGATTCGTGCGGCCAACGCGCGCGGGGAGACCGCGATTGTCGGTTTTATGACCGCCGGCTTCCCTAACAAAGAGAAATTTCTCCAAGAACTGGTGCGCGTGGCCAACACCGCGGACGTGGTGGAAATTGGAGTGCCCTTCACCGATCCGATGGCGGACGGTATGACCATCCAGCGCGCCAGCCATCAGGCGTTGACCGGCGGGGTGTCGCTGGCTTGGATTCTGGCTTCGCTGCAAGCCTTGCCGGTTCGACCGACTGCGCCGTTGCTGCTGATGAGTTATCTGAACCCCTTGTTGGCGTACGGACTGGATCGTCTGCCCGCCGCTGCGCGGGCTGCGGGCGTTGCCGGCTTCATCGTGCCGGACCTGCCTTACGAAGAGTGCGCGGATTTACGCACGGCGCTCGAAAGCGCGGGGGTGGGCCTTGTACAGATGGTAACTCCGGTGACACCGCCGGAGCGGCTCGCGATGCTCTGTCGTGAGGCGCGCGGCTTTATTTATGCGGTCACCATGACCGGGACCACCGGCAAGACGGCCGCGGTGCCAGCAGCGGTAACGGAATATCTGCAGAAGGTGCGGGCGCTGGCGACGATTCCCGTTTGTGCGGGCTTTGGGATTCGCTCGTCCGAGCAGGTCCGGCTACTGAAGCCGGTCATCGAAGGCGTGGTGGTCGGCTCGGCCCTGGTCGAAGTGCTCGAACGGGGCGAAGACCCGGTTGCGTTCATCAACGCCCTGCGCGCCTGAGCGCGCAGGGTTGCGGGCCCTCAGCCCATCTTGGAGCGTGCCAACGCGTCCTCAGACAACAAGCCACTGTTGACGGCAAAGCGGGTGACGTCCGCCACATTATGCAGGTCGAGTTTGCGCATCAAATTGGCGCGATGCTTTTCGACGGTTTTGATGCTGCGACTGATGGTCAGGGCGATGCGCTTGTTCGATTGGCCATTGGCAATCATGATCAGAATCTCGCGCTCTCGCCCCGTCACGGTGGGTAACGGCATGGTCGAGGTGGACTCATTGCCCTGCCCGAGGTAGCTGCGGACGACACGCGCGGAAGAGCGTGCGCACAGATGAATTTGATTGGAAAGGACGGCGCGCAGGCCGTGCACGAGCTCCGAACGCGACGCATCCTTGACGATATACCCGTCGGCGCCCGCCGCCAGTGCGGCCCGGATATGCTCCTCGGTGTTGTGTACCGTGAGCACGGCAATGCGCGCACCAGGACAGGATCGGCGTAATTCCAACAGACCTTGCACGCCGCTAGCGCCAGGCATCGATAGATCGGTCACGATCAGGTCGGGCGCGAGTTCCGCTGCCCGGGTAATGGCTTCTGCGGTGGAGCCGGCGTGGCCGACGACCTCGAAATCGGCCTCCAACGACAGCAGCGCACTGATGCCTTCGCGCAAAATCGCGTGATCATCGACCAGCAAGATGCGTCGCGCAGGCGTTGCCGTTGACAGGCGCAGGCTGCTGGGTCGGTCGACCGCTGTTGGTTGTGCAATCTGAGAGTCCATGTCCTAATCCTCGATCAGTGTCAGTGGTCAGGCCCGCATACCCGCTAGGGTGTTACCCGACCCGCAGCCGCAGTATTAGTAGTGGCGGACCTACTATTGCGCTAATTCGACATAAAGCCATTGTGTCTAACCAAATATGAGACTTGGCTAACGATTTAGAGACCTTTCGGTACTGTGGGAAAGCGCCGAGGCGCACAATTGCTGCTAGCAATGCGCGGCTTGCGCAAACTCGTCTGAGCGCTATCGAGAACGATTATGAGGGTTTCCGGTTACATTGTTGCGACGGCCTGCGCTGTGTGGGCACTGGTGTTGTCGTCTGCCGTGGCGCGGGCGGACATTTATAGTTTCGTCGATGAAGGCGGTGTGGCGCACTACACCAACGTGCCCGATGACGTGCGTTTCGTGTTGTTTCAAAAGGCCGGCCCTGATCGGGTGGAAATGACTGCCGCAATAGCAGGCAGCTGGAAAGAACGCGCCAGCGGTTACGCGGGCTTGATCGATCGCACGGCGCGTCGTACGGAATTGCAGCCGGCGTTGCTCAAGGCCGTGATTGCGGCGGAATCGGCTTTTGATCCGAATGCGGTGTCCCGTGCTGGCGCGCAGGGGCTCATGCAGTTGCATCCGAAAACCGCCAAGCGCTTTGGTGTGTCCAACCCCTTTGATCCCGCGGCTAACGTCGACGGCGGCGCGCGGTACTTGCACTACCTTATGCTGCGTTTCAACAACAATTTAGAACTGGCGCTGGCGGCTTATAACGCCGGCGAAGAGGCCGTCGAGCGGCATGGCCGCCATATTCCGCCGTATGCAGAAACGCAGGCCTATGTGCCGACCGTCTTGCGTCTATACCGACGATTTCTCGCCCAAAGTGGTTAAGTGCGCGATAGACCGTTTGGGCACGGGTGGAACACCTACCCACAGACGGGGCAAAAGCCTACCGGTAAAGTGGTAGTCGGCAGCATCGCTAATGTGCGGACCTTGTAATATCGTTGCAACATCTGTAACGGCTGTAGAAATCGCCCAGGGGGCTGTCGACTGTGGATCACATTACCTCGTTGATCGCTGGATTTGCCGATGCCTGTGCGCTCGCCGTGACGCCGCGCGCCATCGCGGATGTGTTATGCGAGCGGTTGGTGCAGAAATTCCCCAATTCTTCTGCGTTGGTCTTTGAGCGTGAAGCGGGTAAAGATACGGTCCGTTTGGTGGCTGGCGCTAATGTGCCCGGCGCTTGGGCGCAGCGTGCGGTGGCCTTGCGTGATGTGCCGCTACTGACCGATGCGCTTGCTTTCCCGGATCAAGTGCATGTCCGTGCCGCTTACGCGCGCGCAGTCGGCGAGGCCTCCGAAACGATGCCGATCACGTCGATGGAGGCGCTGTGTGCGGCGGTGCCAGATGGTGGTGCAGGCAATTATGTCCTGCTGTTTCTTGTGCCGCCCGCGCAGACGGAGCCGGCCCTTCGTCGGGCTGCGGTGGATATTGTGCGGCGCCTGATCGGTGCGGGTGTCAGCATCGCCGCAGGTGACAGCGATCGTGGCGTGATTATTTCGCAGGTTTATAAGGCGAAGGTGGATTGGGAAAGCACGGCCGATTCGGTCGATGCGATCGTGGCCTTGCTCGATCATCGCAAGCGGATCACCCGCACCAATCGGGCCGTTGAAAAATGGGTCGGTGTGCCTATCCGTGATGCCATCGGCCTGGATGTGCATTCCTTACTGCATTCAGCCTGTACGCGCCCCGGTTGCGCGCTGCGTACGGCAATCGATAGTGCTGTGGCCGTGCTTGCAACAAAAAAAGAGGCCAATTTCGAGTTATTCGACGATACACTCGCGCGCGATCTCCGGGTCGATCTGCGCTACGCCTCGGATGCCAGTGATGCCTGGACCAACGGCGCGGCGCCGCCGTCGATCGTCTGTCTTGTGTACGATCTGTCGGCCCTGCGCGCGGCGGAGCGCGAACTGATGTTCCTGAATCAATCGCTCGAGGATCGGGTGCGGTCGCGAACGCAGGAGTTGACCGAGGCGAACCGCTCGTTGCGTGATGAGATTACGCGTCGCCGGGAGTCGGAAATTTCACTGCTGCGCTCGCAGCGTGAATTGGGAGAATTATCCAATCAACTGGTGGATGCGCAGGAATTGGAACGTAAGCGCATCGCACAGGACCTGCATGACTCGGTCGGGCAGGCGCTGACCGCCATCAAATACTCTCTCGAGAATGCAGGGGTGTTGCTGGAGCGTGAACGTTCGGCCGAGGCGGCGACGTTGATTGAAACGAGCGCTCGCCGAGTGCGCGAGGTGCTGGTGGACGTCCGCAATATCTCAATGAACTTGCGTCCGGCGGTACTGGATGATTTGGGGGCGGCCTCCGCCATCCGCTACCTGTGCCGAGAATGGAACGAGACCTATACCGGGGTGGTGCTGACCACCGACATTGAGGTCGATGACGGACAGATTCCCGATACCTTGGGTATAGACGTGTTTCGCTCGGTGCAGGAGTTGCTCAATAACGTGGCCCGCCATGCGCATGCGGCCAAAGTGCGGGTCGGCATGGTGCTCAAGGACGCGTGTTTGTCCGTGTTGGTCAGCGATGATGGGGATGGCTTTGATCCAGTGCGCCCTGGCGCGGCGCCGGGGGCGATCGTGCGCGAGTCCCGCGGACTGCGTGGCCTGCGCGAGCGTACTGAGCGCCTCGGCGGGGCCTACCGCATCGACTCGACCCCTGGGCAGGGGACGGCGGTCCGGCTCGAATGGCCGTTGGCCGGTCACCAACCAAATGGCCGCACTACGCTCATCAACTGAGCGGGATCGTGACACCGGTCACGGTCGCATTATGTCAGTTTGATACAGTAAACCCTGCCGATGGTGGGGTCTTCAGCCTTTCCATGCGTGCACAGCCATCGCTTCGCGGTGCTGCTGCTCGGTGCCACACCGAGCGGTTTTGGTGGTCGTGAGATCATGATTTGATAAGCATCAAGTCATTGATCTAAAAGGGAAAGGAGCTTTAAAAGTGCGAACACAACGTACCGGCAGGACACTCGCGCAGGGTTTTACCTTGCTGGAGTTGCTCGTTGTCATGGTCATTATTGGCCTCTTGGCCGGCCTCGTTGCGCCCCGTTACTTTGCCCAAGTCGGCAAATCCCAGACTAAGGTCGCGAAAGCGCAAATTGATTCGCTGGAAAAAGCCCTCGACCAATACCGACTCGACGTGGGCCACTATCCGACCTCCGAAGAGGGTCTGCAGGCGCTGGCGGTGGCTCCCAGTGGGGAGGCCAACTGGGCCGGCCCTTACCTGCGCAAAGGTATTCCGCCCGATCCCTGGGGGCACGCTTACGTGTATACCCAACCGGGAACGCACAGCGATTTTGATTTATTGTCCTATGGCAAAGACGCCCGCGAGGGCGGCACTGGCGAAGACGCCGACATCGTCAACTGGTAACCCATGCGATTCAAGGTCACCTCATTGGATGCCTCGGGCGCGGTCGCGGTACACGAGATCGATGCGCTGGACGAAGCCGACGCCCGCCGACAAGCGGGCGCGCGCGGCTTGCGCATCCTAAATATTGAAGCCGCACGACTCGGTCGGGCCGGGCGGGCGAAGCTTGCACTGGTGCCGTTCTCCAGTGAACTGGTGGCACTGCTCGAAGCGGGCCTGACGCTCGTGGAAGCCATTGATGCGCTGACGGAAAAAGAGCGCGATGAGTCGATTCGTAATGTCCTAGATGGCCTGCGCCGCCGTCTGTTCGAAGGACAGAGTTTTTCCGTGGCTTTGGGAGAATTTCCGAGCACCTTCCCGGCGCTGTTCGTCGCGACGGTGCGCGCCAGTGAGCGCAGCGGCGCCATCTCTGAGTCCTTACGCCGCTACGTCACCTATCAAGAACAGATCAACGTCCTCAAAAAGCGCCTCATCAATGCCTCGATCTATCCGGCCGTGTTGCTGAGCGCCGGCCTGCTCGTGGTGCTGTTTCTGGTCGCTTATGTCGTGCCGCGCTTTAGCAGTGTGTACGAAGAGATCGGTGGCGAATTGCCCTTAGCATCCCGACTCTTGATGCAATGGGGCAAGCTACTGGAAGCGCATGGCATGGCCGTGCTGCTCGGCTTTCTCGCCTTTGTGGCCGCGTTTGTCTACATGGTGTCGCAAGCATCTTTCCGCGCTGCGGTGGGTCGCAGCATTCTGAAGATTCCGGCGATCGGCCGGCAGATGCAGACGTACCAGTTAGCCCGCTTGTATCGCACGGTGGGCATGCTCATTCGCGGGGGTATTCCGGTAGTCACGGCCTTTGAAATGACCCGTGGCTTGCTCGCGGCCAGTGCGCAGCCGCGCTTGGTGGCGGCCACTAAAGCGGTCCGCGAAGGCCGATCGCTCACGGAAGCCTTGGCCCACGAAGGGCTGACGACGGCGGTGGCGGAACGCATGCTGCGCGTCGGGGAGCGCAGCGGCAATATGGGCGACATGATGGAGCGTATTGCAGCGTTCTACGACGATGAATTGTCGCGCTTTGTGGACGTCGCCACCCGATTAGTGGAACCGGCGATGATGGCCGTGATTGGCTTGATTATCGGCGGTATTGTGGTCCTCATGTATTTCCCGATCTTTGAACTTGCCGGGAGCATTCGATGAATGCGGCTTTGATTAACCTACGCGCTGTGCACGAAGTCCCCAAGTCTGTCGACTTGCCGGACGAGGCGATTCGCACCGCTCTTTATGGTAGCGATGGGCGCTCGTCCGTGGCCCGCCTCGGCGAGGCTACGGGCTTGGATGGCGACACGCTCGCCCGTGCCTTGGGCGCGAAATTGAATTATCCGGTCCTCAGTGGGCCGGCGTTGCTGGATCTGCCGCCGGCGTTTGATGTGCTTGGACCCACCGATGCCGCTCGGCGCGGTTGCGTCGTCGTTCGGCGTGGTAGCGAGTTAATCGCGGTGGTGTCCGACCCCTTCGATACCACCGTTCGCGGTTGGGTCGAAGTGCGGGTCCATGTGCCGCTGCGGTGGGCGCTTGCCTCGGCGGAGGCCATTGCCGCCTTCATTGCCCGGCATGAACAAGACATGCGTGCAATGGATGTCGCCGGCATGTCGGACGGCGAGGGCAGCGCGGATCATGACGAGGTTGAGAATCTGTCGCTGGCGACGATCTCCAGCGACTCGAGTCCAGTCGTCAAGTTAGTCCACTCCACGGTGTATGACGCGCTCAAAGCGGGCGCGAGTGATATACACCTCGAAACGCGGCCTTCGGGTCTGGCCGTCCGCTATCGCGTCGACGGCGTGCTCATCCATGTCGCCTCTCTTGGCGGTGCGGATCTTTGTGAACAGGTGATCTCGCGCATCAAAGTGATGAGCGAGTTGGATATTGCCGAGCGACGTGTGCCGCAAGACGGCCGCTTTAAATTGGCTCTCAAGGGCCGACCGATCGATTTTCGTGTGTCGATTATCCCCAGCGTGCACGGTGAAGATGCCGTGCTGCGTATTTTGGACAAGCAAACGCTGACCGATGAGTTGCAGGGCTTGCGCTTGGATGTGCTGGGTTTCGACCCTGAAGTGGTCCATCGCTTGCGCCGACTCTCTAGTTTGCCCTACGGCATGCTGCTCGTGACCGGTCCGACCGGATCGGGTAAGACCACGACGCTGTATGCGGCAATCTCTGAGACCAATACCGGCCAGGACAAGATCATCACGATCGAAGATCCGGTGGAGTACCAGCTCGCCGGTGTGCTGCAAATCCCGGTTAACGAAAAGAAGGGGCTGACCTTCGCGCGCGGACTGCGCTCGGTCCTGCGCCATGATCCCGACAAAATCATGGTCGGTGAGATTCGTGACCCGGAAACGGCGCAGATTGCGATCCAGTCTGCACTAACCGGTCACTTGGTCTTCACGACCGTGCACGCGAACAACGTCTTCGACGTGTTGGGGCGTTTTGCCCACATGGAAGTGGATCCGTATGCGTTTGTATCCGCGCTCAATGGCATCATGGCCCAGCGCTTGATCCGCGTCGTCTGTGAACAATGCGCTGAGCCGAACCTGCCGACTGCGGAGATGGTGACGCAGGCGGGCCTGCAGTTGGCTGAGGTCGCGGGTTGGAATTTCCGCGTGGGTCGCGGTTGCGCTCATTGCCGCGGCACCGGTTACAAAGGCCGTAAGGCCATTGGTGAACTACTGGTGCTGACCGATGAACTGCGCGAGGCTATTGTGGCGCGTGCACCGGCCCGCAAGCTCAAGGAACTGGCCGAAGCCGGCGGTTCCAAACTCATGAGAACCGTCGCGCTCGAATTGGTGCGTGATGGCAAGACCACTCTGTTGGAGGCCAACCGTGTCACCGCAATGGCGTGATGAAGTCGTCGCGTATATCGCGCCGCACCGGGTCGCATTGGCCCGTATTGGGCGCGGACTGCGGCCGCGTGTCGTAGCATCCGCAGAATCGGTGGTGTCGGGCGGTCATGCTGGCGATCCACGGCCTGCCTTCGCGGTGCTGGCGGAACTACTAGCAGACAGCCTGTGGCAAGACGCGTCCGCGCGGGTAGTCTTGGCGGATCCTTGGTTGCGCTACGGCATTGTGCCGGCGCCCGCGGTGCGCTTGGACGCTGATGGGCGACTCAGTCACGCCCGTTATGTATTGGCCGACGCCTTTGGCGACACCCTTGCCGACTGGTCCATCACCCTGACCGATGTGCCGCCGGGCCGCCCGTATCTGGCCTGCGCCACGCCGGCCCCGTTGCGATTGGAACTGGAGGATCTGCTGGCCGCCGCGCGGCTGCGGCTGACCTCCTTACAGCCGCAGGTGATTGTGGCGTTCAATGCGTGGCGGCACCGCTTGCCGGCCGGCGAATCCTGGTTTGTTACACTCGACGAAGGCTCTCTCGCCGCTGTGCAAGTGATCGATGGGGAATGGCGCCGAGTCCATACCGCGCGTTTGTCCTCCGATTGGACGGTGGAACTGCAACGTCTGCGTGCTTTTGGTCGCTATACCGAATCGCAGAGCGGCGCCGGACAGTTGTTCGTTGACGCGCCGCTGTCCATGCGTGCCGAGGGTCGTGCCGCCCTGCCGGAATTGGATTGGCTCGAGCCGGATGCCCGGCTAGAGCGTCTGCCTGAATTTTCGCTGTTGCAGCGGGTGGTCGCATGAAACACCCACGTATAGTGCGGTTGGATTTTGTTGCTCCCGTGCATGAAGCGCGCAAGGCCGGCTGGGCCTTGATCCTGCTGGGTGCGTTGGCGGTGATTGGGATCGGCGTTGCGTTCAACGCCAAACTCCAGGAACGCGACCAAGTACAGGCGCGCATTGAGGCGCTACCGCGGGTCAAACGCGTGGCGCCCATTACCGATCCAAAGCTCGCGGCCGAGCTGGCTGAAGTGCAGCACGAGTTGACGGTGCCTTGGACCCCGTTGCTGAACGACTTAGAAGCCGCCAATCAGGATCTCGCCAATACCGTCTCCATCTTGAGTGTGGTGCCGGATCCGGCCAAACACACCGTTCGTATCGTCGCGGAAGTGCCCCGGTTGCCGGATGCATTACAGTATTTAGAACGTTTACAAGGGAGCGCATTGCTGCGCTATCCGATGCTGGAAAGTCATGAACGGCGCAAGGATGATCCCGAGCACCCGATTCGCATCAAGTTGTCGGCGGAGTGGCGTACATGAGCGATAACCTGGTTTCGCTGCAAAAAGCAGCGCCGCCCGTGATCTCGGCACCGCCGATTGCCACGCCGCCGGTGCGCTCTGCGCCGATCGACGTGCAGGCGATCCCCATCACACGGCGTCTGACGCGAGACTGGCTGCCGTCGCTCGCCTGGACGGTGAAGCGGACGGGGCAGCGTGGTCTCATCGGTTTGGGATTGTTAGCTGCTGCCGCGATCTTCTTGGTCTCGACCCATTGGCCGCTGGCCGATGAGGTACTGTCCTTGCGTGGCGATTTGGTGAGCGCGACCGCCGCGGTGTCAGCCCGGGCAGCACAAGGTACCGTGATCCCCAGCGATGATCCACGTCGCTTGCTGGATGCGTTGCCCGCCCGTGTCGACATGCCGAAGACCTTGGGTGTGATTCTGGTACAAGCCGACGCTGCAGGCCTTGCAATGGACTCGGGTAAATACGACGTCGCGGCGACCCGTACGGGCGCCATCACCCGTTATAACGTGTCTTTCCCGGTGTCCGGCTCTTATCCTGCGGTCCGTTCTTTCATTGATCAGGTGTTAAAAAACGTGCCGTCTGCCTCCCTGAGTGAACTGGCGATTGAACGCAAGAGCATTGCCGACGGCGTGGTGGAAGCAAACATCCGCCTTACGCTGTACACCCGGGGGACTCCATGAGCGCCCTGATGGCGAATCGACTCTTGGCCGGGCCGTCCTTGGCCTCTGTCAAACGACGTCGTTTGATGCTCATTGGATTGATCGTATTACTCGTTGCGGGCACCGTGATCTATTACAGTGAGGCGGCCCGTCAGAGCACCCAACAGCAGTCAGCGGCGGGTCTCTCGCAGGCGCGTGCGCGGGCAATCGCTCGGGCCAAAGTGCTGGCAAAAGCCAGTGCCGCGCGGGCCGCTGCACCGAAGTCGTTGATCGCCGCGGGTCGCGTCGCGCCCTCCACACAGTCCGCTGCGCTGTTCGCGCCGCACTCGTGGTACGTTGCGCCGGCGCCGGTCGCTGCTGTTGCAGAGGCACCGGCCGCGCCGACTGCGCCGCCGCTGCCGTACGCGTTTGTCGGTAGCTATACGCCCGCGGGCGAACGGGCCACTTACTTCCTTTCTCGTGCGGATCGAGTGATCGACGCACATATCGGCGATAAATTAGATGGTGTTCTTCTCTTCGAGAAAATCGAAGGGGGGCAACTCGTGTTCAACTACTTGCCGCTCAACATCCGGCAGACGCTGCCGGCCGGAGTCGTCCAGTGAAGTCTTATGCTATTCGAATGATGGTCCTTTCCTTTGTTTTGACCCTGGCGGGCTGTGCCGCGGAGTCACTCCATCGGGAGGGCATCTCTGCGGTTGATCATGGCCAGTACGAGGTCGGTATCGCCAAGCTGGGTGATGCAGCGCGCCGAGATCCGAACAACCTGATCTACCGGATGGATCTGCTGTCGCGCACAGAGCGCTCGGTACAGTCCTTGCTCTCGGCGGGCGACACCGCGCGCGCGGCGGGCGATCCGACTGCGGCCGAAATGGCGTTCCGCCGCGTCTTGGTTCTCGAGCCGGCAAATCCACGCGCAAAGAACGGTCTTTCGCAGGTCCGCGCAGATGTCGCGCACATGGATCGCTTATCCAAAGCACAGGCGCAGTTCGATAAGAAGAATCTGGATGCCGCCGAGATTGAGTTGCGAGCGGTGCTAGAAGAAGACGCATCGTTTGTTCCTGCACAGAACCTGTTGGCGAAAATACAGAGTTCGCGTGGACCGGTCAGTGCGGTGCCGACGTTAAAAACCAAGGACAGCCGAGCGGTTACGCTGCAGTTCCGGGATGCGCAGACCAAAATGGTGTTTGAGGTACTTGCTCGTCAGACGGGCCTGAACTTCATCTTCGATAAAGATGTGAAGAGCGAGGGCAAAACCACGATTTTTGTGACTGGCGTACCAGTTGAATCCGCGATTGATTTGATATTGGCGCAAAATCAACTCTCCAAGCAGGTTCTGTCCGAAAATATGGTCCTGATCTATCCGGCGACGCCGGCTAAGCAGAAGGAGTACCAGGAAGAAATCGTGCACTCCTTTTATCTGGCCAATGCGGCGGTAAAAGACGTCGAGAATCTCCTCAAAACCGTCCTCGGCGTGAAGACCTTGTTCGTGGATGAGCGGGCTAATCTGGTGGTGATGCGCGATACGCCAGAGCACATTCGGATGGCCGAGAAGCTGGTGTCGTCTATCGATGTGGCCGAACCTGAAGTGATTCTCGAGGTCGAAGTGCTAGAGGCTGCGCATACGCTGCTCGATCAGCTCGGCATTCGTTACCCGTCCGCTGTGACCTTCACGCCGACCCCATTGGCGGCCGCTGCGGCAGCGGGGACCACCGTGACCACCGGTCCTACGGGGACCTCGATGCACATCGATGACTATCTGCATCAGAACCGCAATTCGATCACCGTTTCTAACTTGACCGGTGGCGTGGATTTTCTAAAGACCACGGGCCAAACCAACGTGCTCTCCAGTCCACGAATTCGGGCCAAGAATAAAGAAAAAGCAAAGATCATGATCGGCGACCGTGTGCCGGTGGTGACCTCGGGTGCCTCGTCCGGTGCCGGGACGTCCTCCTTCGCGACCAGCAGCGTGCAGTATCTGGAAGTGGGTCTGAACCTGGACGTGACGCCGACTATTCACCTCGATGGCAATGTGCAGATCAAGGTTGGTCTCGAGGTCTCCTCGATTGTGAAAGAGTTTGACGTGGCAACCGGCAATGGCGGCCAGACCCACGTGTACCAGATCGGTACGCGTAATGCGGCGACGACGCTGGAACTGAAGGACGGAGAGACGCAAGTGCTTGCGGGACTTGTCACGGACACGGATCAGAAGAGTTCTTCTCACTTGCCGGGGCTCGGCGACCTGCCGATCTTGGGTCGGTTGTTTGGCTCGAATGGGACGAAACGAGACAAGAGCGAAATCATTCTCTCGATCACGCCGCGCATCATCCGCGCGCAAAGCCGGCCGACGGTCGACGCGACGGAGTTCTGGTACGGCACGGAAGCGCAGACGCGGTCGGCCCCGTTCTCGAACATGCATGCGTCCGATGCCGCACCGGCCTCGGCGGCGGCGTCACCTGCGATGGGTGGCGGTGGCGTTTCGACGATGTCGGGCCCGTCGACGCCTTCGGGCGCACCGACGGTCATGGCCCGCGCTCTACCGCAACGGATTGATGCGGCTGCTTTGCTGACGCCCACGGCGGCGCCGGTAGCGGATGGGTCGCCGGGCAACAGTACGGAGACGCCAGCGGCGGCTGACGGTCCTGCAAGTAAAGCGGCGGCACCGGCGGCCAATGAACCCGGTGACACGTCCAAAGCGTCCGATGGCAAAGCACGGGTGACTCTGGATGGCCCGAGCACGGCCAAGGTGGGGGATGCTATCAATGTAGCGGTGCGACTCGATGGGGCTACCGGTGCTGGCAAAGTGCGTACGCAACTGCGGTTCGACCCGACTGCACTGCAGGTACTGTCGGCGGACGCTGGGGATGTCGCGCCGGAAGGTAAGGTGGATGTTCGTGCCGGCGGGGTGCAACTCGACTCGGGCGCCACGCAGTTGAGTGCTAGTGGCAGCCTGCTGAATGTGCGCTTTAAGGTGCTTCTCGCCCGCCCAACAATCACGGTCTCCACACAGGTGGTGCTGATGGGAGCGGACGGGGTTGCCCTGGCGGCTACGCAGGCGACCCCGCTTGCGATTGCGTCGACGCCGTAATTTGACCGACCTGAATATATGAGTGGCTTCGGGGGACATTGTAGGGCGCTAGGCCGGGTGCGTGGGTTCACGATCATTGAACTCGTGATCACCTTGGCGATCATGGCGCTGTTGGCTACGGCCGTCCTCCCGTCTGCCCAGTTGATGTACCAGCGCGAGCGCGAGTCGCAGTTGCGTGATGCGCTGCGGACGATTCGGACGGGGATTGATGCCTACAAGAAGGCATCAGACACCGGCCGCATCCAGAAGGATGCCGATAAGTCCGGCTATCCACCAGACTTGCAGACGCTGGTCGACGGCGTCGACGACGCGCGTAGCCCCAAGGAGGGGGTCAAAATCTACTTTTTGCGCGCGATCCCGCGCGATCCGCTGTGGCCAGACATGAATACGCCGGCCGCCGAGACGTGGGCGCTGCGATCCTATGCGAGTCCCCCGGATGCGCCAGAACCCGGTGACGATGTGTATGACGTCCACTCGATGTCCCTGAAAACCGGTTTGAATGGAGTGCTTTACAGTGCATGGTAGGAAGAATCGCGGCTTCACGCTGCTTGAGCTGCTAGTGGTGATGGCGATCATCGCGACCCTACTCACGATCGCTGTGCCGCGGTATTTCAAGTCCTTGGAGCGCTCCAAGGAAACGGTCCTGCGCCAGGACCTGTCCACGCTGCGCGAGCAGATTGATCGGTATTCCGGCGATAAAGGGCACTATCCAGAATCGTTGGCCGTATTAGTGACCGATCATTATCTGCGGGCGGTGCCCGTCGATCCGTTCACGGGCGACAACGAGCATTGGTTGCCGATTGCCTCTGATGAAGCCGAGAATCCAGGGATGAAGGACGTCAAGAGTGGGGCCGAGGGCAATGGCCAGAATGGCGTTCCGTATGCGGAGTGGTAGCCGACCTAGCCGTACGGCGGGGGTTACCTATTTCGGCATCCTGGTCCTCGTGGCGTTGATCGGCTTGTCGCTGGCGCTGGCGGCCCCCGTGGTTAGTAGCGCTATGCAACGCGACAATGAACAGCAATTGCTGTGGGTCGGCCATGCCTACCGTCTGGCGATCGAGAACTACTATCGCACCCACGGCCGGTTCCCACCCGACCTGGCGGCCTTGCTGGCGGATCCGACCGGCACTTTGCCGGCCCACTATCTGCGCGCGCTTTATCCGGACCCCATGACGGGGGGGGGGCCATGGATCCTGCTGAAGGGGCCAGATGGTGGTGTTATGGGCGTCGCCAGTGCCGCGAGCAAAGCGCCGATTAAAGTGGCACGTTTTGATGAAGAGGACGTGGACTTCGATAAGGCGGCCACTTACGCCGACTGGAAGTTCGTCTACGACCCGAATGCGGGCGCCAAGAAGTATGGCCCTTCGGTCTTCGGGGTTCCGCACCGATAGGTGGCTCGTGGGGCAGTTTAATTGCCGGTAGCCGGGTGATCACACCCCAAAAACGGTCGCGATCGGGCGCACCCACCCCTCCCGCTAGCGGCTCCAAGGCCGTCTGCCCTGCCCCTGACCCGCCGTCTGTGACCCAACGCACAGTTCTCGCTTGTCCTTTAGGGGGCAGAAACCGGCGTTCTCGTGACCGACCTCACGAAAATTAAACTTTAGCCCGCTCAGGCGGTTGCGCGCCGCATCTGATGTGCATAATGCCCTCCGTCAGGGCGGATTGGCCGCCGTGGCGAGGGTAACCCTGTAGGGGGTTCCCTAAAAAGGGAGAAATCGACCTGATGTCCCCCCGGATGCGGTCGGTGCAGGATTGGCTGAGTGCGGTGGTGTCTCTAACTGGAGTCACTGCCGTAAGGGATAGAAGAAAAGGGACGTGTTGATGACTATTCGGACCTTCGTTTTGCTGGGTTTTGCTGCATGCACTGCGCTGTTTGGCGTAGGTGCGTGTGCGGACGAGCCCATAGACGCGGAACCGCATGCGCACCATCACGCCATGATGGAAGCGCCTGCCCCGGTGCGTCGCTCCGAAGTGTCTTATCAGGTGCCAGCGGTTCGCCTTGTGCGGGACGACGGCCATCCGGTGGCGCTGCGGGACGAACTTGCTGGCGATCGCCCCGTCGTTCTGACTTTTATCTACACCAGCTGCACGACCGTCTGCCCGCTCACGAGCCAAACTCTGTCGCAACTTCAGTCGCGATTGGGTGCGGCCCGGGATCAGGTCCAGATCGTGTCGATCTCGATTGACCCAGAACAGGACACGCCGGTACGTCTTGCCGAATACGCGAAGACGTTTCATGCCGGTCCCGAGTGGCGCCATTACACCGGCACCCTCGCCGCGAGCCAGTCGGCTCAGCGGGCTTTTGACGTTTATCGCGGTAACAAAATGAACCATTCCCCGGCCATTCTCGTGCGGTCTTCCGCCGGGGCGAGCTGGGTGCGGTTCGATGGATTCGCCACGGCAGATCAGCTTTTGGCTGAGTTGTCGGTGACGAAGATGGCTGCGGCAGCCCGGTGAACCCTATGACCCCCCCTTATCTGATGGCCCCGGTCTTTGCCTATACGGCGAATGATCCCTTCCGCGCGTTCTCGGAGGATGCGACATGTTGAGCGTTTCACGCTTGGTTCGATTACTGCCCGCTCTAGGTCTTTTGTTTGCCGCTTGCGGCGCAGAGGCGCAGAACTTTCGGGTTCAGTGCCCGACGTCGACGACCTTTCACACCTCCGGCGATGGCATTAAGTGCCAGCAGGTATCGGGTGGTGAAGGATTCGTCACCATGGGTGATGGTCATCAGATCTACCTATTCGGTTTCGGCCCGCTGTCTGGCCTTTCCGATATTTACCAAGGCAAGCCCGGCACGGAGCCACAAAGCACGTTTAATACGGCTTTTGGGCCTGTTACCGGCTCGCCGAGTTCCTTAGTGGGCCAACCGCAGTCTGATTTCACCTTCAACGGTGCGATTGGTCTGACCCAGGACTACAACGTAGATCCTTGGAGCGCGGGCACGCCATACCTCGCTGGCCAGTATGTGCGCAATGGCAACAATATCTACCGCGCTATCATTTCAGGCTCTTCGCGCACTGGCGGCGGTGGTGGTGGAGCAAGAGGACCTACCGGCAAAACAGCCGATATCGTCGACGGGACGGTACATTGGGCTTGGGATAGCACCTTGCTCGACGGCCACGTCGAAGCGAGGCCGATCATGGACGTGGGCGTGATGAACGCCAACCAGCCCGCGCCGTTGATTGCGATCGATGAGGACGATGAGTTGTTCCTCACGCTGACCAACGTCGGTATGATCATGCGCCCCGACTTGTTCGAACAGCACACGATCCACTTCCACGGCTACGCGAACGCGGCGCCGATCTATGACGGCGTGCCGGACTCTTCGATTGCCGTGAACGTCGCCGGCAGCTTTAGTTACTACTACCTGGCGCCGGATGCTGGCACCTACTTCTGGCATTGTCACGTTGCGCCGCCAGAGCACTTGCAGATGGGCATGGTCGGCCAGTTGTATGTCCGTCCACGGCAGAACAAGTTGACCACCGGTGCCAACCTGCGCGATGCGCTGACCGCGTGGGAAACCGCGACCGTCGCCGCTCACACCGTGACGTCTGCTGACTGGGCGAGTTTTGAGCCACTGCGCAAGCGCTGCGGCACCGACATTCTGTGCTCCGCACCGATTCCTCGAGTGGACACGTCTGCTACGCGCGCTGCCACGGGCGGTTACGCGTACAACGACGGTGACGGGTCCACGTACTACGACGTCGAATACCCCATCCAGATGATGGGCTTCGACCCGGACTTCCACTTTGTGGGTATGACCTTCAATCCGGAGTCCTTCGTCGACATGACCGACAAGTACTTCATGCTCAACGGTCGTAGCTACCCCGATACGGTCGGCGGCTACACCTGTGTGGCCAGCGATCCGCTGCCCGCTTGCTCAGGCAAAGCGGTTGGTGCTGTGGTGGCCGGTCCCATGCAGACCCAAGCGGCCGATGGCACGATGCATACCTCGCAGCCGCTGCCGACGGTGATCAACATCCCGCGTAATGGCGCAGCCTTGCTGCGTCTGTCCAACTTGAGTGTCACCACCTTCCATACGCTGGCCTCGCTCGGTGTGCCGATGAAGGTTGTGGGCTGGCATGCGCGGATGCTGCGCGATCTTGCTGGCAACAACATGATGTATTCGACCAACTCCATCACCATCGGTGGTGGTGAGTCGGCGGACGTAATTTTGGATGCGACGGGTCTCTCTGTCGGATCGAAGTTCTACCTCTACACGCCCAACCTGGACGAGCTGTCGAACGATGCAGAAAACTTCGGGGGCATGATGACCGAAGTGAATATCTGCAACGCTGTCGATGTGACGACCAAGGTCTGCAGTTAATCTCAGGAGAGCCGCGATGCGCGCCATGTTTAAACATTTATTCTCTGGGCGGGTTGTCGCCGGCGTCACTGCCGCGATTGGCTCGATCTTTTCCATTGGCTCATATGCCGCGGTCCCCGGTATCACCGGTGGCGCGTCGAATCCGACGTTTCATCTCTCGGCTGCAGAAGCCCTGATGAATCAGCCGGATGGCCTGATGATCTACAGCTGGGGCTATGGTTGTGCTGCAGCACCTGCGGGCTATGCGCCGGCTGGTATCTCTGGTGGCAGCTGTCCTTCGGCACAGCTACCGGGTCCAACGCTGATCGTGAAGGAGGGCGACACCGTCACGGTCACCCTGCAGAACAACTTGCCTGCAGCGGCCGGGAACACGTCCATCTACTTCCCTGGATTTAATGTCACGGCAACCGGTGGTGCTCCCGGTGGCCTAGTGCAGGAAGCCGTCAATGCGGCAGCGTGCACGGGCACGAATTGCAGCACGGTCACCTATACTTTCGTGGCTTCGACGCCGGGTACGCACGCGTACTACAGCGCCACGCAGGGCGCGATTCAGGTAGAGATGGGTCTTTTCGGTGCACTCGTGGTCCTGCCATCGACCCCACAGGCCGCTTGTGCTAACAGCAAGAACGATGCATCGCGCGCAGCGAACAGCGAGCCCGATTATCGGCTTGCAACCAGCGCCTACGATCATGCATCGACCTGCTACGACCGCGAGTACCTCGCGCAGTTGTCTGAGGTGGATGCCAAGGTGCACGTGCAGGCCCATGACCAAGTGCTGGCGAATGCGTCCTGCGCAAGCCCAGCCGGCTGTTTGAATATCGTGACCGAGCCGTACGAGCCGTCCTATTACATGGTGAATTCGCGCTCGTTCCCGGACGATGCCGACCCCAGTTACGCGCCGCAGTACCCGAACCAGCCGTACAACATGAATCCGCACGCGCATCCGGGCGAGATTGTGTTGCTGCGCGTGATCGGTCAGGGTCGCCTGCAGCATCCGTTCCACGAGCACGGCAATCATCTGCGTGTGTTGGCCCGTGACGGCAATCTACTTGTCGCGCAAAATGATGCGACTAAGTTGGCCGGTCCGTTGAACTTTACGACTGCCTCGGTTCCTGGCATGGCGATTGATTCGCTGTTCTACTGGACCGGCAAGGGCCTGAACTGGGATGTCTACGGTCACGGCTATGCCGGTGACACGAGCGTGTGCATTCCGGATGCGGACGGTTACTACACGTCGAACCCGGCAGCACCGAATTTCTATGAGTGGTGCGGCGACCATAACAAGGCGCTGGAACACAATCCCCAGGGTGAGGTCGCTAGTGGCGGCCCGATGACGCTGCCGGACCCGAACATCGTGATGAACGGCGCGTGGTACTCGGGTAGCGCGTACTTCACCGGTGACGCGAACGGTCGCGCCGCTGGATCCACGCCGTTGCCGCCTTTCGGCACGGTGCTCAACAGTCCCAGTGTGAGCTCTTTTGCCTACATGTGGCACTCGCACAACGAGCGCGAAATCACGACGGCTAACATTTTCCCTGGCGGGATGATGTCGATGCTGTTGATTGATCCGCGCTACAGCGCGGGTGCCTCCGTTTTAATTGATGAATCGCTGTGATCTCCAGGAGTACTGAGATGCTCATGTTTACGAAAATGGCAGTTCGACTCACGTCGCGCTTCGCCGCTTCTTTATTGCTCCTGGGCGGTGTATCCGCTTTGGCGGCGCCTGTGTCCGCAGGTACTGTCACGCTGACGGCGTCTGCAAAGACGACGACTTTGCCCGATGGCACGGTGGTCCCCATGTGGGGTCTGGCCTGCAACGATGGAGTCAGCTCAGGGGTTACCTGTGCTGCCGCCAACGCCGCAGCGGACAGTAACTGGTCGCCCGTCGTCATCACCGTCAATACTGCGGTGACCACGAGCCTGACGATCACCTTACAGAACCAGTTGGCCTTTAATGGCAACAGCATCCCTACGTCGTTGGTGGTGTTGGGTCAGGTTGGTGGTGGTTTGGGCAGTACGGCCACGACGGCCGCCAGCCCGCTCCACGCCGAGCAGACCACGACGTGGCCGGCAGTGGATCCGACAACGATCAACACGCCGCCCGGTCAGGTGCGCCGCGTGCAGTCGTTCGCGACGGAAGTTGCTGCGGGGTCCTCGGGCACGTATACCTTCAGTGCGCTGCGTCCAGGTACCTACCTGATCCAGTCCGGCACGCATCCGTCGATTCAGAGCCCCATGGGCCTGTACGGCGTGTTGGTCGTGACGGCGCCAGGGCAAGCGTATCCGTCGAACGCGAATGCGGCGTATGACGCCGATCTGCCGGTCGTACTGAGCGAAATCGATCCGCTGCAGAACAGCGCGGTCGATACCGCCGTGCGTACCACGGGCTTCAACGAAATGCGTCCTTGGAGTGGCCTCACTGGTGACTGCGGTGATGCCAGCGTGCACACCTGCTATCCGCCGGCGGTCAATTACTCGCCGCGCTATTACTTAGTCAATGGTGTGTCCTTTGATCGCGGCAACATCGCCGCCTCATCGGCATCGGTGCTGGCGCCGGCGTCGCAGGGTGCGTCGGTAACCTCCACGACGGGCAAAGTGCTGGTGCGCTACGTGAACGCGGGCCTGCGGATGCATGTGCCCACGATCGTGGGCTTGAATGTGTCAATCATTGCTGAAGACGGCAATATTTTGCCGGGTAACCCACGCGTCCAGAGTGAAGTGTTCCTCGCGGCGGGCAAGACCCACGACGTGATGATCAGTCCCAAAACCGCGAGTGATCAGTACACTCCGGCTTCGTACCCAATTTTCGACCGTCAGCTGAGCTTAACGACCAACAGTCAGCGCGATGGCGGCATGCAGGCTTACCTGAAAGTAGCCGGTGGCGCGTCCACTGGTGTGGGCAGCACGGCCGGTTCGCAGCGCTCGCTCTCGGGCGATGCCAACAAGCAATATTTCTGTCAGGCGGCGACGACGTTGCACGTCAGCGATCCAAACGCCGGTCTACTGGCCGGTGTAGTGGGCGCCAATGGCGTCTCCCTGGTCAGCAAAGCCGGCTTGCCGGCCGGTTCCAGCCTCGACTTCCATCCGAATGGCACGTTCTCGTACGCTCCGCCCTCGAGCGGTGCTTGCGGCGGTTCGTTCACGTTCGCAGTGAATGGCGCAGCCACGCATACGGCGACGATTGCACAGTGTGATGCGGCCATTCAGGCCGACGGCTGCTCCCTGACGGGTAAGCCGCTGTTGCACGATGACGCATACACCTCGACCAATGCCAAGAACATTGCTATCGCAGCGCCTGGCGTTCTGGTCAACGACGTGGATGCGGACCATAAGGTGTTGCAAGTTAATCCGAGCACGATCGGTTCGATCAGCGCTGGCTTAACAGTGTCCTTGAATGCCGACGGCTCTTTCTATGCGCAAGCCAGCGCGCCCGGCACGTATTCGTTTACCTACAACGTGCTGAACACGCAGAAAGTGGCTGCGAACGCGGCGGCGACTGTGACCGTCACGTTCCCGGTCGCTTCTGGTCTGCAAGTGCATGTCCGTGACGACAAGCACCCAACCTGGGGTGAGATCACCGACTACCGTTGGATCATCGAAGAAGATCGTACCTTCTGGCACGATCCGAAGTGTCAGGTCAATCACGGCACCTACGGTCAGTCGCCTACCAATAGCGACGGCTCGACGGCCAAAGACTCGTATGGGCACGACTGCCCGGCGCTGCCGATCGAGGCTTTGGGTTACAACTTCCATAGTGCCGGTATGCCCACGGTGGCTACCGGTTGCGTGGGTACCCGCGCTTGCGAAAGCCAACAGACACTCCTCGGCGCGCCTGCGGTCTGCGATGTCGGCAATGGTATTTGCCGCACCGACGTTGATCCGGTGACCGGTGGTCGCCATCCCTTGTCGCCGGCCGACGTCAAACTCGACCCATACAAACATTATTTCATCTCCATCATGCCAGCAGACGGCGTCAATCCGGCGCTGCATGATGGTGGCGGACCCGTTTGCACCGGCTCGACGGATGCCAATGGCGCCTGCCTCGGCAAGATGCGCAAGTTCGACATCTCGCTCGATTGCCCGAATGAGACGGACTTCGCGATCGACACCGGTATGTGCGGTCACAACATGGGCGGTGCGCAGATTGCGCCGGCCTTCCGCTCGGACGGCACGCCGATTGCGACTCCAGAAGTTACGGTCCGTCTGATTGAGACCCCGCTGCCGCCTGCGAACATCTCTATCCTCGTCTATGAGGATGACTATCCGTTGAACGGCGAGAACGACGCCGGTGGCGGTATCGACATCCTTGCCAACCACGAGGCGGGCTTAGCTGACTTCCAGATCATCTTGATCGACCAGGCCGGCCAGCTCGGTGACAACGTCGGTCAGGTGACCTACGACATGTTCAACATGCCGCTCTCGAATGCGCTGGCGGACACGGTTGACCCGATGACAGGCCTCAACGCTTGCCCGGTATCGTCGAATGCCACCGACTTCATTGTTGGTACGATCGTCACCTGTCCGAAGTACGAGTCGGACCACGTCACGATGTCGCCGCTGTCCGGTCAAGCCGTGATTGCGAACCTGCCAGGCGGCCTGTACGAAGTGCAGGGCATGCCGAATGCGGATCGTATTGCCCGCGGCGAAGAATGGCTGCAGACGAACACGCTGGACGGTGGCAAGCCGCACGAGGCGTTTATTCGTCCGGGTGAGCCGCGTCAGTTCCAAGAGTTCGGTCCGGGCGGCTTCCACGTCCAGATTGGCTTTGCGAACCCGAAGATTATCAATAGCCGTCGTCACAACGACGCTGGTACGGGCTTGTGCGATGCCGCGCCGAAGGGCGGTGGCCTGCTGTGCAACTCGACACTCACCGGTCACGTGCACGGCAACCACATGAGCCGCACACCGGACGAGCGCACCTATGATACGGGCAGCTACGACGCGTTCGCGTGGTCGGCGTGCTACGTCTCCATCGGTATTCCGGACGAAGAAGACATCGCGTTCACGAAGTGCGACGGCGAAGGCAACTTCTCGGTCTCGGGCATGCCGAACGGCACCTTCAAGGTGGCGGTGTTCGACCAGTGGAATGACATCATGCTCGACGGCCTCGTGTCGTCGATCGATGTTGCGGGCAACACGGAGCTCACGCTCACGGCGACCCAGTGGCGTACGAATATGTACACCCGCGCCTATCTCGACTTGAATGGCAACGGTATTCCCGATCGCGATGAGCAGGGTAATGACCTCGAGCCGGGCCTCAACACGATCCCGCTGAATATCCGTTACCGCGACGGTTCAGTGGCCTTCTTGAACCAGACCGACGGCAACGGCTATGCGACCTGGAACGAAGTGTTCCCGCTGATGGCGTGGCTCGTGGTCGAACCCGACTACGCCCGCTACAAGTCCACCGGTGTGCACGTGGTGTACGACGCCGGCGGTCCGGATGACTGCTCGCCGATCGCCATCAAGGTGTATGGCGGCAACGGCCATTGTTCGAAGACGGCTGCGTTCCTTGCCGGCACGGCCGAAACGGTCTCGCTGCCCGTCGGGCTGCGGGTGCCGGGTGCCGTCTATTGCGAGAATGCGGACTGCCTCGAAGGCAACGCACAAAGTACTTACTACAACCCAGCCGGTACGCCGAGCACGACCTTGAACCTGTCGTCGGGTCGTATCGATCCGCCGCAGTACATGGAAGGCTGGCAGGGTCTGCTTGGGCAGCACAGCTTTATCGACTTTGGCTACAAGCCGTACGCGGCGCACGAGAACGGCGGCATCAAGGGCATGGTGACCTATGGGTCGACGCGTCCCTTCGATGACCCGATGCAGCTATTCCAGAACAACTGGGAGCCCGGTATCGCTAATGTGACCGTCAACCTCTATAAGAAGGGCGTTGCGGCCGATGGTACGGCGACGCTGACGCTGGTCGATACCGTCCAGTCCGACAGCTTCGATACCTACTCGCAGGGCTTCCGTACCGATGGTACGGGCAACTTGTTGACCCTCCCAGCCGATGGCCAGGGCAATGAGGGCTACGTCCCGAACATGAACTGCCCAGGCCAGGATCCGACCAGCGGATTCTTTGCGACCCTGCGCGGTTCGAAGATGTGGATCGACACGCCGGATCCGGTCACGCACGTGAAGAAGCAGATCGCCTACAAGGCACAGTTCAAGTGCTTCGATGGCTGGGCCATGCTGAACCAGGTGCAGCCGACGACCTATGATGGTCACTACAGCTTCCCGTCGGTTACCGATCGCAACCCGCTGACTGGTCGTCCGTCGATGACCAATTGCACCGGTTGCGTCCCGAACCCCGATGACGGCAACCCGATGTTGCCGGCTGGTCAGTACGTCTTGGAAGTTGTTCCGCCCACCGGCTATGAGTTGGTGAAGGAAGAAGACAAGAACATTCTGTTTGGTGACGTGTTCGTAGCGCCCGTGTTGCAACAATTCAACGGTCTGGGCGCGGTGTTTATCATGCCGGACCAAGCGACGGTTGCTGCCACTTACAACCCGAACAACCGCCTGAACCCGTCCACCAACAATGGCTTCACGATCCATCCGGTCAGCGCGCTGGTCAACAATACGCACCAGTTCTGGCCTTGCGTGGGCACCGAACGTGTCGTCCCGGACTACAACTCGTTGTATCCGGAAGCGCAGCAGGTAGCCCCGTTCGCGGGTGCGACCCGTGCACTGTGCGATCGCAAGGAAATTAACCTTACCGATCAGATGGGCGCGAATGCCGAGTTCTACCTGTTCACGAAGGCGCACAAGGCCGGCCGCTTCTACGGCGTGATGTCTGATGACATGGCGTCTGAGTTCGACCCGTTCTCGCCAGCGTACGGCGAAAAGTTTGGTCCGCCGAACTTGCCGGTGGGTATGCGTAATTTCGCCGGCGACGAAGTCGTCCGCGTGTATGCCGACCAGTGGGGTCTCTACAACGGCCTGTTCCCGTCGAGCTGGGAGGTCAACCCGCCCACGCCGTCTGGCTACGCGCCGCAGATGTCGATCGCCTGCATGAACGATGCCGGCCCGATCCTCGACCAGGACCTCGCCTCGGCGACCTATGGCCAGATGATCACGGACCCGGCGTATAACCCGGCGTACTCGAACTTCTGTTACGAACATCCGCACATGCCTGGCGTCAATGCCTACATGGATACGCCCGTGACCCCGGTCCAGGCGTTCGCAGATCACTACAACTTGCCGGACGCGGAGTACCCTGACGGTACGCCGATGATCAAGCGCGCGGACTTCGCTGGCCACACTGGCCCTTGGACCACCGCGGCTGCGGGTGTCGGTTCGGTTGCCGTGACCACCAAGGGCACGTACACCGCAGTCCCGACTGTCGGCTTCACCGGCGGCGCAGGCACCGACGCGGCTGCGACGGCCATCATGAGTGTCGGCGCGGTCAACTTAACGACTTCCGGTAGCTACACCGCGGCGCCGACCGTGGGCATCACTGGCGGTGGCGGTTCGGGTGCGACGGCAACGGCTTGTCTGGGCATCAACGTCCAAGATATTACGTTCGCCAAGACGAATCCGGCCGGCGCCTCAGCCGGTACGCCGCTGTCGCCTGGCAATGCCAACACTCCAGTGGGGGTCTTCAACGGTACCGGTACCGCGGCAACTGTCACGGTCACTACCGCGAGACCGAATGCCCAAACAAACAGACGCGTCACCGTCATTCACGTGACGGACCCGGGCTGTTACACCGTGTTGCCGACGACGCTGACCATTAAGCAGAACAACAGCACCATCGGCCAGTTTGTTTTGACCAACGGGTCAAATGGCACCAGCTGGACTTCGGGATTGGTGGTCACGCTCGGCGCGCACGGCACCGGCTACACCTCGGTACCGACGGTCGGATTCACCGGTGGCACCGGCTCCGGCGCGGTCGCCAGCGCGACGCTCGAAGTCAACGCGGTGAATGTGACTGCGGGTGGAGTGGGGTATACCTCAGCGCCAACGGTGACCTTCACCGGCAGTGGCGGCGCGGTCGCGACAGCCACGTTGGGTGGGCGGTCGGCCAGCTCCGCCTTGGTGCTCAAAGCATTCGGCGATCGCGTCGTGCAGAACCCGGTGTACACCGGCCCGAACGCCAGCGAAGCGCCCTATAACTCCAAGACCATCGTGCGTCACTACGGCTTCGGTCGGCAGTGCACGGCCGCTGATGTGCGTACGCACGTCGCTGGCTGCAACACCGTCTCGTCGGTCCAGATCCTCGGACCGTCGTGCGGCGAGCACGACTTTGGCAACACAGGCAAAGGTTGCGTCACCGCCACGATCAACTCGTGGACGGATACGCAAATCAACGCGACGATCCCTGCCGGTGTGCCGGACTGCGTCGTGCAACAGCACGGCGTGACGGGCAACAATGCGCTCTGCGGCGAAGTCGTGATCGTGTCGGGCTCCGGTAAGCAGTCCATCGACGGCATCACCGTCACCATCGGCGGCAAGGCGCCGACGATTGTGACGCCGAACTCGCCTAGCCGCGATGCGCATGTGCTGGGCGACATACGCCCAACCCCGTTGCAGACGGCTATTGATAACGCGGCTTCGGGTGACCTGATCATTGTGGATGAGGGCACGTACCGCGAGAATCTGATCATGTGGAAGCCTGTACGGCTGCAGGGCGTTGGCGCCGGCGCCGTGCATATCAACGGCGACGGTCAGCCGGCAGAGCACTTTGCTGCCTGGCGTCGTCAGATCAGCTGCTTGTTTGGCCTGACCACGCAAGGTGCACCGAACGTGGCGAACACCACTGCTAGCTTCGATCCCGAAGCCGGTCTTTACTCGTGCCCGAACTCGATGTACTTCCGTGCCGATCGCTTGCCCTTCGAAGGCTTTGTCGGCTGGGATACGTCTTCCAACGGCAACCTGATGCAGCTCATTATTGAGCCGTCGCTGATGGGTGCTTACGAAGGCGCTGGCATCACGGTCGTTGGCCGCGGTGTGAACCAGCAGGGCCTGGCCAGCAACGACACCGACTTCTGGGGTCAGAATACGGGTGGTGGACCCTACGCTGACGGTGCGAAGTACTTGAGCACCAACAGTTCCGGCCGCACGCTGCTGTCGAACCCTTGGACCAGTGCCGAGTGTGCATCGACGCCGCCGTCTGGCGTGTCCGTTCACGACTACTACACGGGCAACTTCGATTGCAATCCGTCGACCATCGATGGCTTTACGGTCTCGAATAGCTCACAGGGTGGTGGTGGCATCTTCATGCATGGCTGGTCGCATCACCTGCAGTTGGCCAACAACCGCATTACGGCCAATGCCGGCACCTTGGCGGGCGGCATTAACCTCGGTAACGGCGAAATTCCGCCAGCGTTTATCCTGGATAACGTCACTTGTGGTGCTACCGGCGTGACGCCGGCCCCACTGTGCCCTCCAGTGGCTGCGGGTGCTGTGAATGGCCTCATGATCCCGTTCCGCTTCGAGGATGGGGTACGCATTCACCACAACCAGATCATCAATAACGCCTCGATCGGCGACGCACTGTTCTCGTACGTGCCGTCCGGTTCGGGTGGTGTGACGATCTCTGGTGGTGCCGATAACTACGAAGTCGACCACAACTGGATCGCTGCGAACCTCACGGCTGGTGACGGCGCGGGTATCGCGCACATGGGCATGAGCGAGAAGGGCAGGATCCACAACAACTTCGTTCTCTTCAATGAGTCGAACAACCCGACCTTGGAAGTGGATGGTGGTGGCATCTTGATCAGTGGCGCGCAGGAGGACCGTGTGCTTCCTGACGGCAGCGAGTGTGGTGGTTCGACCGACAGCGATTGCCCGCCGGGCTTGGGCTTCGGCGCCGGTCATGACACCTTGGTCGATGCCAACCTGATCCTCGGCAACGGCGCAGCCTATGGCTCGGGTGGTGGTATCCGTCTGCGTCAAGTGAATGGCGCTGAAGTCGCCAACTTCCCGAAAACGCCGAGCCAATGGTTTGGTGTCACGCTGACCAACAACATCATTGTGAATAACGTTGCGGGCTGGGACGGTGGCGGCATCTCGATGCAAGACACCTTCAAGGCTGTGATCGCGAACAACACGATTGTCTCGAATGACACGACGTCCTCTGCTGGCGTGCTGTTCAAGACCATGAGCGCGATGATGGGCGCATCGCCGCAGCCGGGCTGCGTGCCGACGTCCGACGCCTTCCTGCCGCAGAATCCGAAGTGTCTCTCCGGTGGCAATGGTCCGCACATGCCGCAGCCGGCCGGTCTCGTGACGATGCAGAACACGCCCAACATCATGGCTTCGATGGCCAAGTACTGGGACGACGAGACCGGTGAATGGGTCCGTACCGGTAACATCAAGTGTCCGGATGGCTTTGGTTATGGCACGGGCAACGACAGCAGCAACGATTCGTCGCTGACCAACGGCCGTTGCTTGCTGGCCAGCTTGCCGAAGGTCGTCAACACGATGTTCTGGCAGAACCGCGCGTTCCATGTCGCGATCGTGGACGAGCGCGGTCAGCCGACCCGCGACCAGGGCTCGCGTGCACCGAATGGCCAGGGCTTGTACTCGCAGCAGAACATTGTTGCGCTCTTGCCGACCTTGACGCAGACCTACACGGGTCAGTGCGTGGCGCCGAATGCAACGGGTGTAATTTCGGACTTCCCGAATCCCGAACTGTATTGGGACGTGGGCGTGCGGATGGACCAGTGGAATACGCCAGCGCTGCGCTTCAATGCGGCAACTATTAATGGTGGCTACACCATGGATGCCGTCGCAACGGCAACCTTGCAGGGCACCGCTTCGGCCGTGCTCTCGCCGGTCCTCGGTCAGGTCATGGATCCGACGATGGCTGCGGGCACCGCGGTGATCGGCAGCGTCGGCACCGGTGGTGTTGTGGCTGTCACTGCGCGTGGCACTACCAACGCCAGCGGCCGTGGGATCACGGCTATGAGTGTGACAACTGCGGGCTCGGGTTATACGGTGGCGCCGACGGTGACCATTGCGGCGCCTACGGCTCTCAACGGTGGCGCGTGCACCGGCACCTGCACCACGGCGACCGCCCATGTGACCGTCTCTAACGGCCAGATTACTGGTGTAGTTATTGATACCGCGGGCGCGGGCTACCGTCAGGCCGCCAATGCGATCACTGTGACCCTCACCTCTGCGAAAGCGGTGACGGGCATCACGGTGGCCAGTGGTGGTTCGGGCTACTCGGTCGCGCCGACGGTGACCTTCTCGGGTGGCGGCGGCACAGGCGCCACCGCACACGCGAATCTCACGGGTGGCGTCGTGACCAGCTTCACCGTCGACACCGGCGGCTCGGGCTACACCTCGGCGCCGATGGTGTCCGTGGGTACCAGCACCTTGATGGGCGTGGCTTCGGTTGCGGTCACGAACGGGGGCTTGAACTACGCCTCGGCGCCGACGCTGACGCTGAGCGCGCCGCCGTGCACGATCAATGGCACGAATTGCGTCCAGGCGACGGCAACGGCTACCTTGACGGCGGGCACAGTGACGTCGGTCACGGTCACGGCTATGGGTGCCGGTTATACCGTCGCGCCAACCGTAACCCTGTCCGGTGAGGTCTTCAATGGCTCACCGATCACGAAGCTGAATCTGCTCTCGGGCGGTGTCGGCTTCGCGGTGGCGCCAACGGTGGCCATCGATCCGCCGCCATGCACCCTCAATGGCACGACCTGCATCCAGGCAACCGCGACGGCGACACTGCCCGCACGTCGCGATACGGTGAGCGCCTTGACGTTGACCAATCCAGGTGCCGGCTATACCTCGCCACCTTGGGTCTCGTTCCAGGGCGGTGGGTTGACGCCGAACTTTACCGGTGCGAACAACAATGCGGCCTTTAGGGTCACGGCGAAGAACTCGATTTTCAGCGATAACCTGAATGCGCAGTTCGCAAGTGCCGATGGCGCGACGGTCGATCCGTCCAACGTCATTCCGACCACGGCCCCGATCCTGGGTCAGTACTGCAACGGCGCGCGCGTGCCGCCGGAAGAGTGCAGCCAGAATCTGGGTGTCGTCTATAAGGGCACGTGTGCAGGTTACAACGTCCCAGCGGGCGTCTCTGAATCCCCGGGTACGTTCCCTCTGTTCGTGTTCGACGGCATCAAGGCGACGGCTACGACCGACGAAGGCAATAACTGGATCAATATGGTCTACGGCCCACTCACCCTGACCCGTCCGACGGGCACGAGCGAGGCCGTTGGGATCGTGGCGACTCCATCGGTTGCACAGCGGGCTGGTGTGTACACGCTCCAGACCGACTCAGTCGCGGTTGACGCGGGTCAGGCTGCAACTGCCTATACCAACCACGACTTCTTCGGTAACGATCGCGGTACCAATGGTGCTTGGGACATCGGCGCGATGGAACTGCCGCCCATTCCTGTCACTGTGGCGATGACCAAGACGGCGAGTGTGTCGACGGCGCAGCCAGGCGATGTGTACACCTACACGATCACGGCCACCAATAACGGCGACGTGGATCTGGTGGGTGGAAAGATCACTGACTCCCTGCCGACGGGCCTTACCGGCACGTGGACGTGCGCGGCTACTGGCGGCGCGACCTGCGCTGCTGCCAGCGGCACCGGCAATCTCACCACGACGACTGGTGCAGTGGGCTTGCCCACCGGCGGCTCTGTGACGTTCGTTTACACGACGACTGTGACCACCGCGATTACCAAGGGTAATAAGGTCAACACGGCGACGTTGGTGCTGCCGAAGGGCTATGTCAATGTCGTGTCCAACACGGCGAGTGCAACGGTGAACGTGACGGTGCCCCCGCCGGCGCTGACCTCGATCAGCCCAGTCGGCATGGCGCGCGGTGCGACGCTCTCGGCGCCCAACACCCAGGCCTTCACGTTGACTGGCACGTACCTCAGTGGGGTGACGAGTCTCAATGTCGCGGGTACGGGTGTGACCTGCAACGCGGTGGTGGTTGTCTCGGCAACGTCCGTGACGGCCAATTGCACGGCGTACAGCACTGCAACCGCTGGCGGGCACAACGTGACCGTCACGAACAGTTCGGGAGACACGTCGAATGCCGTGACCCTGAACATTGTGACGCCGCCGCCGATGTCACCGGCGTCGCTCAACCTGAGCGGTTACGCGGTGAGCACGGGTTCGTTGATCGCCACCAGTACGGCGTCGACGACAACACTGGCTAGTAGTGCGGGTAGTGTCGCCACGGCGACGGCACCGGCTAGCGCGGGCGCAAGGAATGGCACTACCTTCACAATCAACCGCAACACTATTGCGGGTGCATTTGTGGTCGGCCAGACCGTCTCGGGTACCGGCATTGCGGCGGGCGCGAAGATCACTGCGCTGACTAATGCAACTTATAGGGCTGGGGCAGGGACTGGTACGGTGACGGTCGACACCAATAACACCGGCACGGTCAGCGGGACGATCACGGCGGGCGGTCTTTCGGTCGTTACGGTGACCAGCGCTACGGGCTTTGCAGTCGGGCAGACGGTGACGGGTACTGGCATTACTGCCGGCACCACGATCTCGTCGATCACTGGCACGGCCCTGACGCTCAGTCAGGCTGTGGCAACGGCTGGTGTCTCGGGCAACGTGGTGGCGACCAAGTCCAACATGTTGGTTGCTAATGGCACCGTGTCCGGTACCTGGGCAGTCGGCGAGGCGGTGAGCGGCACGGGTATTGCGGCGTCGACCACCATCACGGCGGTGTCGGGCAATACGCTGACGCTGAGTGCAGACCTGACGGCTACGCCAGGGGCGGTTACGGCGACCAGCGGTGGCACCACGCTGTTGCTCTCTGGGGTGACGGGCACGTTCGCTACCGGCATGAACGTGACCGGTGCGAGTGCGGGCATTCCGGCGAATACCACCATCACCGGCGTATCGTCCGACACGATCACGCTTAGCAGTACGCTTACGGGTGTGCCGGGTGCTGTGACAGGCATCAACTCGGCGGCCTATACGCAGACGCTGACCGTGACCAACACCAACACTGTGGGGCTGTTGCTCTCGGCTCCCGCGATCTCGGGCACTAATGCTGCGAGCTTCGTGGTGACGGGTGGAACCTGCACGGCGGGCAGTACAGTGGCTGCCAGCGGTGGGACCTGTACGGTCATCGTGACCTTGACGCCAGCAACCGGCAACCCAAGCCTGTCAGCGACCCTGACCGTCTCGGGTACTGTGTCGGGCCTGACGGTAACGTCGACCGCCGCGCTGACCGGCAGTTGATGCAGGGGCGCCGTACGGATTTCCGTACGGCGCTGCATCGGTTGGTATGAACGACCGGGTGTCCCGCAAGGGCCACCCGGTTTTTTTATTCCTGTGGGGACTGCGTACACGTACCCCCTGTCTTCAGCCGTCCTTGCGTAACCCTGTTTTTATCAATCTGTTGGTGCTGACGCCTTACCCGCGGTGGGTGGGCAATCCGGCCGCCGTAGGGTCCTCGCGTGATCGCCACAGCCTACTGGTGGCGGCTAGGCACTCCCAGCGCGCTAGCCGTAGGCATTGCGGGTTCCAGACTGAGAGGTGCATCACAGACCGGCGATCCGGAAAGAGAGCGTCAGTTTTCTTTAGGTAAAATTTTCAGGTCTGTAGGCCATAGCGCTCGGGAACTCGAACGGCGTTTGCTGGTCTGTACAGACAGAACCCTCTTGATGCTGGAGCACATCGACTATGCAGACCTGGACGCGTCACCAACAACGGCCCTTTGGCGCGCTGTGGCTCACAGCGCTGCTAGCGCTGGCCGCGAGCGCCAGTCGGGCTGAGGAACCGCCGGTGGCCGCGCCCGCCGAGGCGACGGTAGATCCCGCATCGCAGGCGGAACCGCCCGGTCATTTGGCGATTCGCACGCACTTTCCGCGGCAGCGCCGCGGGCCGCAGACCACTGACGCGATGCTGGCGGAAAGAGTTCGGCTACTCGCCGCGGAACTGGATCTGAACCCGCCGCAGCAACAGCAGGTGGGTGACTTGCTCAAGCAGCAGGCGGTGGCCATACGTCGCGTCTGGAGCGACCGCAGCTTGACCGATGGTGAGCGCGGTCCGATTACCAGCCTGATCACCGAAAAGACGGCCGATGGGATCCGTGCCGTACTCACGCCCCAGCAGCGCGAGAAATACAACCCACCGCGCCCCGACACGAAGCGGACCCCACAAGAGCAGCAGCACGACCTGTCCAAGTGGCTCGATGCAATGCAACAGAAGTGAGACGGCGGTCTCGCCGTCACCAACCCGAATCCGCGAGGATAAGCCGATGAACATGACACTCCGTTCCCAACTCCCCCGTCTCTTGGTTGCCACCGCGCTCGGCCTTGCGGTGCTTGCGGCGCAGGCGGGCCCGCGGACGGCGCCGGCCAAAAAAGCCGCGCCACAGAAAGGAATTACCGCCGATGTCGCGCCGCAGAAGGCGCCGCGTTCCCCGTATGCGCGGGCTGCGCAGGCAGAGTCAGAGGCGCAGTCGGGTGCGGTGACGCAGATGCAAAAACAGGGCCTGCCGGCCACCATCCGCAAGAGCAGTGCGCTCGCAGCGGGCGTCGGCAATGGCCGTAAAGGGCACGGGGCGCGTTGATGCTGCTGCCCCTCAAGATGTGGCGGCCTTGTGCTGGGCTGCTGCTGCTGGGCCTGTGCGCCGCAGCGGACGCTGGCGCGGCGCCAAAGTCTGCGCCCGTGGCGCCGACCCCACCAGTGCCGCTGCCCTCCAATGATCCATTGCCACCGACGCATCGTCCGTATCACGCAACTCGGCAAACCGAGGGCGCTAAGGAATATTACTTCGCCGCGTGGGGCGTCGATCATTTGCAGGCCCGGCTGACCTCTTCCGACAACTTGGTGAAATTCACCTATCGGGTACTCGACCCCAAGCGCGCCGCCGCACTGGGTGATCGGGCGGCCACACCGGAAATGGTGGCGCTGCGCTCCAACGCGGTGCTCAGCGTGCCGACCATGGAGAAGATTGGTCCCCTGCGCCAGGCCTCGGCGCGCGAGGTCGGCAAAGAATACTGGATGGTGTTCTCGAACAAAGGGCATCTCGTCCGTTCGGGTGACCGCGTCAATGTGATTATTGGTAAATTCGTCGCACTCGACCTCGTGGTCGAGTAATTTTCCCGTCTTAAGGAAGTTCTCATGAAGCGTTCCCTTCTCATCGCGTCGTTGCTCGCGGTTGCCACTGCGTCTCAGGCTGCTGATCCGAAGTCCGCAGGCCCGTCGCTACCGAAGCTAACGGCCGAACAGATCGTCGAACGGCACGTGGCCGCCATCGGTGGCCTCGAAGCCTGGCATAACGTGCGCAGCGTCGTCATCGAAGGGCAGATGGATGCTGGCAGTACGCCAGTACGTCAGTTGCCGTTCGTCCTCAAAGAAAAGCGTGGCCACAAGTCCCGACTGGAACTGACTATCGGGGAGCAAACGGCAGTCCAAATCTATGATGGTAAGAATGGTTGGAAGGTGCGTCCTTACACCAACCGCAATGAAGTAGAGACGATGACCGCTACCGAGTTGGCCGCGTCCGCTGCTGCGAACGCCGATGACCTGGATGGTCCATTGGTTGATTACCGTCAGAAGGGCATGGCGCTTGCACTGGTGGGTACCTCGCTGGTGAAGGATCACGCCGCCTATCAGCTCAAGCTGACGCCGAAGACGGGCACAGCGCGCAACATCTGGGTGGATGGGCAGAGCTTTATGACGTTGAAGATTGACGCGGGGTCACGCACGCTGGACACACGTAAATATCCAGTCTCGGTCTACTACAGTGACTATCACGCTGAAAAGGGCCTCTCGTTCGCACACGCCCAAGAAACGGTGATCGAACATTCTAAGGCCCCGGCAGCGAAACTCACCATTAGTAAGGTGCGTGTTAACGAGCCGATCGAAGACAGCGCCTTTGAGAAACCGAACCTGCCCGACGCGGCGCTGCCGGCTAAGGCGAAATAATGAGTGCTCGGGCCTTTCGCCTTGCTGCGGTGATTGCAGCGACGCTGGTGGTCCCGATGACGGCGGCTGCAGCTGCAGCGACCGCAGCATCGGGCGTGGCGAAGACGGCCGATGAGGTAGTTGTGCGCAATGTGGCGGCGCGCGGCGGCCTGGAGGCTTGGAAGAAAATTGATCGGATGGTGTGGCTCGGTCATATAGAGCCTGCCATGGATCAGGAGGAAACCCGGAATCCGAAATTTGCGATACATCTTGAGCGGCCAAACCGGACGCGCTTTGAGGTCAAATCAAAGGCATCGGACTTCACGCGCATTTTCGATGGCTCGCATGGTTGGCGTATGCACCCGGCCAAAGATGGTCGGCCCTCCGTATCGCCTTTTGCCAAGTCCGAGGTGGATTATGCGAAAAGCGAATATGTGATTGACGGCCCGTTATTGGCCGCCAAAGAGAAGGGCGTCCAAATTTCTTTGGATGGCGTGGAAACGCTCGAGGGCCAGAAAGCCTACCGACTGTCGCTGGTCTTGCCCAATGGCGCGGAACGTAAAGTCTGGATCGATCAAAAGACAAATTTAGAGATGCGTTATGACCGACCGTCGGGGTCGGGTAGCGATCCGAACCGCCCGGTGCCCACTTACTATCGGGACTGGAGTGCAGAGGACGGACTGATGATGCCGCACGTGATTGAAACCGCGCCGGTACGAATACCCAATTCGGGCGTTGAATTGCCGCGACGTGACCGCGTGGTAATTGAACGGGTGATACTGAATCCAACGTTTGATCCGGGAACATTTGCGATGCCCGCGTCGCCCATGCGCCGCAACAACAAGTCCGAGATTCATATCGATACGGGCGCACCCACGATTGCACCCCGGTCGCCTTGAGATGTGGTTGCGGCGCCTCGCGCGGGTTGGGCTGATTATTGGCCTGACGATTGCGGTCACTGCCGCCTCTGCGACCCGGCATCGTCGCCCACCGCGGGTGATCGTCGACCCCTCTACGGGCGTTGCGATTTACGAACGTGGCGTACTGGCTGATGGCAGCCCGTTGCAAGGAGAGCGCGCGAATGCCCCATCGCTCTCGGGGGTTAATGCAGCGTGCATCAACTGCCATCGTAAAAGTGGCTTGGGCTCTATCGAAGCCCGCAATACGATTCCGCCGATCACTGCGCGTTATTTGTTTCATCCGCCGCAGGACAGCGAGGACGCTGGGCGACTGCCGTATTTGCCCAATTCTCGGCTGGACCGCGATCCCTACACGGCGGCGACGCTTGCCCGTGCAATTCGCGAAGGCTTGAGCGCGAACGAGCAGCCACTCAGTTATTTGATGCCTCGTTATGCGCTCAGTGAGGCGGATATGGGCGCGTTGGTCGGACACCTGTTGGCCATGGATCCGGCAAAAGTGCCGGGTGTCAGCAGCGAGGAGTTGCACTTCGCGACCATTGTGACGCCGGATGCAGACCCGGTGACGCGCGCCGGAGTGCTTGACGTCATCCGGAACTTCGTCAATGAGAAGAACTCGGCGCCGCGCGGCGCGGGCAGCCAGAAAATGCAGACCAGCGCCAAGGGCGCGTTGGCCAAGCACATGTTCCGGGTCAACCGCTTGTGGGTGCTGCACGTCTGGGAACTGACGGGACCCGCCTCGACCTGGCAGCAGCAATTGACCGCTCTGTTTGCTGCGGAGCCGGTGTTCGCGGTGATCTCCGGCGCTTATGGTGGCGACTATACGCCCATCCGCGCGTTCTGCGAGGCGCAGCCACTGCCTTGCCTATTTCCGAACTTAGAAAGCCCCCCGAACGACGGAGATGGCGACTTTCATACCGTTTATTTCTCCAGAGGCGTGGGCCTGGAGGCGGACTTGATAGCGCACGACCTGAGTGAGGCCGAGTCGAAGCCCCCCTCGGTGGTTGCGGTCTATCGGGAGGGGGACGTGGGGGCAGCGGCGGCAGCGCGCTTGGCAGCGGACTTGAGTGCAGCGAGCGTGCCAATGCACTTGGTATCCCTTCCCGCAACAGCCAGTCCGGCGGCCGTACGTACGCTGATGGCCAAGATTCCGCAGGACGCAACGCTGGTGTTGTGGCTGCGCCCTAAGGATCTCGCAACGCTCGGGCCGGCGCACGCGGGTCCGGTCTATCTCTCCGGCATCCTCGGCGATTATGAGAATGCGCCGCTGCCGAGCGCATGGCGTCCCGGCGCGAAAATGGTTTACAACATCGATCTTCCATTAAACCGCCGCGTTCGATTGGATTACGCCCACGGGTGGTTTCGCGTGAAGCAAATTCCGGAAGTGGCATTCCGGACACAGGCCGATACGTTGTTGGCCTGCGGGATCGTTTCTGAAACGGTGAAGCGCATGATCGATGCATTTATTCCAGACTATCTGGTGGAACGCATCGAGGATTCACTCGAACATCGCGCCCTGACCGGGTATTACCCGCGCCTCACCCTCGGGACCCACCAAAGGTTTGCGTCGAAGGGAGGGTACTTCGTGCGCTTCTCTGAACCGACCAACACGCAGATCGAAAGCCTTGGGGACTGGGTCGTCCCCTGAGCCGGTCACTTCGATGGCGTTGTCGGCACCGGGGTGGATGAACCCGCAGGTACGGCCAGCGGCTGCTCCGATTTTGGCATCGGGACTGGGGGTTCGATCTTCAGGAGCTCGATTTCGTAAATAATCGCGGAACCAGGCGGCACCATCGGCGGTGTGATGTTGCCGTAGCCCAGATCAGGGGGCACGAAGAGTTGCCACTTCGCGCCCGGCTTCATCATGCGAAAGGCTTCCTGCCACGCTTTGAATACCGAATTGACCTTGAACGTGGATGGCTTGTCGTGGGTCTCGGAGCGATCGTAGACCGTGCCATCGATGAGGCTGGCCGTATAGCGTACGGTGACCTGATCGGCGGGCAATGGGGGGGCACCCTGGGCGTCGCCCTCCGTCAAGATCCGGTACTGCAGTCCCGATGGCAGTTGCACGACGCCCGCTTGTTTGGCGTTGGCGGCTAGAAAATTACGGGCGCTGACCCGGTTCTCATTCGCCAGCGCTTCACGTGTGCCCTTCAGATACGTTTGTGCCGCGTCGCGGTCGCCCGTCGACACCTCTTTGCCGGCGAGGGCTTCTTTGAGACCGCGAATGAGCTCGGTCACGACGATTTCCTTGGCCGCGCCGGAATGTTCCAGTTGACTACCCAGGAGCAGACCGACTTGATAGCTGCCTTGTTTCGGGTCCCGTGGCGCCGCCGTTTCGTCGGCGTAGACCGTCGTACCGAGTGCAAGTGCGATCAGGAGGGGCAGGAGGCAAGTCGACTTCATCATGTCTGGGTCCTTGGGCGGCAACTGAAGCCAAACACGATCATACCGCACCACTGGGCCGACGCGACCATTGCTGCGGCCGGTGCTACAGTGCGCCCTTGTGAGGAGTAACCCGTGTCGACCTCGAGCGACCAGCGCGACAATGTGGTGTCTGCACTCTTGGTCAGTCCGCACTTCACGGTGCGCACCGCCATGCCCTTGCTACTCGCCGGCCTTGCGGATGCCTACGGCTATCGCGAGGCGGCTTTGGGTGCGCTCGGCTCCGCCTACAGCGTGGGCTCGTTGGTTGCGGCGCTGGCGGCACTGTGGTGGGCCGACCGGATGTTACGACTGCCGGTGGTCATCGGGATGCTCATCGGTACCCTCGGTCTCGTGGTGGTCCTGTATGCGGCGAGTTACGGTGCGGTGTTTGCCGGTTTTCTGTTGGCCGGCATCGGCTTTGGTGGCGTCTACTCGTGGATGCTCAGTTGGTTGGTAGTGGCCGCCCAGCCAAGCCGTACCCTCGCCTGGCAGTGGGGGGTGGGTACGCTACCGGGTATGGCGTTTCTGTATCTGATTCCAGGATTGGGGGCTGGTGCCGCCGGGGTGCGTCATACCTTCCTTGCGGTGCTGATCACCAACCTCTGGGCCGGTGCCGCCGCGTTGTATTTGCCACGACAGTGGCATTCGCTGGCTACCCGTCCACGCGCTGCGGCGGCCAGTGCGGCGCCGCAGGCCCCTGCGGTGTATCTGGCCGCGGCGGCGTTATTTGCGATTTATGCCGGTTGTACGGGCGGGTGGTCTTTGCTCGCGCGTCTGGCCCATCACGACGGACTCGAGCCGGGCTTCGCGGGCCTGGCTTTGTCGTCCGCGACGGCGGCCTCGTGCGTTGTGGCCGTGCTGCTCATGCGGTGGGGTGATCGGGGTGGCCGAACGGCGTTCATGGCGTGGGGGGTCGCGAGCATGATGGCCGGGCTCGGCTGCGTCGGGTGGCTGCCTGGGCGGGTTGGGTTTGCGCTCGGCACCTTGCTGTTTATTTCCTTGTCGGCCTACGTGCTGACCTATTGCGGGGGCTTGATTGCGCGCCGCGCCCGCGGTGCGCGTAGCGCCGGGCTCTCGGCGATCGCCCTTGGCGCCGGCGCCATCCTTGGCCCAGCCGCGGCCGGGTACCTCTATCAAGCGGGTGGGCCGCGGCTCATGTTGTGGTGCGCGGCACTGACGCTGGCCGCTGGATTGATGGCCTACGCACGGGCCAATCGCACGCGTCCTTAGGACCACCTAAGCGTCTGCGCTAACGCTTGGGTTCTGTCGGTCTTCTTCGGACAGCAAAAACCACGGATAACCCAGCAGATAACTGATTTTCTGTGCCTTGCTGATCCGGGGGGCGATAGTGCTTGGCTTCGAATACCATTATTTGATACCACCAAGCCATGAAGCGCAAACACCAGCGTACGCTGGAACTGATCTATGCCCGGCCTATCGGCAAATGTCCGTTGGGCCGACATTGCGGCCTTGCGCAGGGAGTTGGGCGGGCAAATTGCAGAGCGCGATGGATCGCGGGTGTTGGTGCGTTTGTTCGACGAACGGCGCGTATTTCACCGTCCGCATCCCGAGTCGACAACGGCTAAAGGGGCGGTCGAGGCAATTCGCAAATGGCTGGAAGAGAAGGGAGCGAAACCATGAATACGATGTCGATCAACGGCCATCAGGCGGTCATCGCGTTCGCCAGATGTTCCGGGGAGAATTCGTGGGGCTCAACGGCGGTGCCGATTTCTATGCCAAGGATGTCGATGGCTTGCGTCGCGAGGGAGAGATTTCTCTCAAGGTATTCCTTGCGGCATGCGCCGAGGAGGGTGTCGAGCCGCGCAAGCACTTCTCCGGGAAATTCTCTCTACGGATGGATCCGGCTACGCACGAGGCCGCCGCCATCGCCGCCGCGGCGCACGGCCAGAGTCTAAATCAGTGGGCGACCGCAGCGATTCGACAAGCGGCATTGGCGGGTTGATGGCTAGGCACGATGACGACACCGGGTACGAAATGAGCATGAGAAATCAAGAAACTCGTCACGACAAGGCTTGTAGCAAGCAATGCCTGTTCAACGCCTAAAGAGCAAGTAGCCGCACGCGCCGATTAAGGCGGCATCGCTGAGATAGCCGCCCATATCGGTGAGCACCCCGAGTGCGCCCAAGGCCAAGAGCACCACGGCGATCAGTGTGCGATCCCGTCGTCGCGCTTGCGCGATCAACGCCGCCACGAGCGCGGTGTAATCCGGCTCGCGTGCCTGGCCGTGCGGCGGACTGGATTCTGCCTCCCGCAGCCAACGTCGCACCAAGGGCGGCAGCGCGCGCAGGCTTTCGATCATCTCCGGCCAGTGCTGGCGGGATTCGCGCCACAAGGTGCGTGGCCGGGTTCGTTCGCGGAACCAATCGCGCAGCAGGGGCCTTGCGGTCTTCCACAGATCCAATTGTGGATACAGATCTCGGCCCAGCCCTTCGATGTTGAGCAGCGTCTTCTGCAACAAGACCAGTTGCGGCTGCACCGTCATTTCGAAACGCCGCGCGGTTTCAAATAGACGCAGTAGTACGACGCCGAAGGAAATTTCATTGATCGGCTTTTGGAAAATCGGCTCGCACACGGTGCGTACGGCCGATTCCAGTTCGTTGACCCGTGTGCCGGCGGGGACCCAGCCGCTCTCGATATGCAACTCGGCGATGCGACGGTAGTCGCGATCAAAAAAGGCCATGAAGTTGCCGGCCAGATACTCCAGATCGCGTGGCGATAGCGTGCCGATGATGCCGAAGTCGATCGCCGCGTAGCGGGGGTTGGCCGGATCTTCGGTGAGTACAAACAGATTGCCCGGATGCATGTCGGCGTGAAAGAAATTATGCTGCAGCATTTGCGTAAAGAAAATTTTCACGCCGTTCTCGGCCAGCTTTTGGATGTCGACGCCCTCGGCCGTCAGTCGTGCCCGATCCGAGATCTGCACGCCCCGGATCCGCTCCATCACCATGACGTTGCGGCGGGTCAGGTCGAAGAACACCTCCGGCACGTACAGCAGCGGCGAGTTTTGGAAGTTGCGCCGCAATTGCGCGGCATTGGCCGCTTCGCGCAGTAGGTCGAGCTCGTCCATGATGGTCTTGTCGTATTCACCGACCACTTCCACCGGACGCAGACGCATCGCCTCGGGGATGTAGCGCTGCACCAGCCGCGCCAGTGCATACAGCACCTCGAGATCGCGACGGATCACGGTCTGCATCTCGGGACGCAACACCTTCACGACCACTTCACGGCCGTCTTTGAGGACGGCGCCATGCACTTGCGCGATGGACGCGGCGGCCAAGGGGGTGGTCTCAAAGGAGGCGAACAACTCGCCGACCGAGGCCCCCAACGCCTGCTCGATGGTGGTGCGCGCCGCGACCTCACCGAAGGGGGGAACGCGATCTTGTAATTTGACCAGTTCGTCGGCGAGGTCATCCGGCAGCAGATCCCGCCGCGTCGAGAGCATTTGCCCAAATTTGATGAAGATCGGACCGAGCTCTTCGAGTGCGCGGCGTAAGCGCTCGGCGCGTGTGCCCGGGTGGCGGCGCTGCCACCACGTGGTCGGCTGCACCAGCGACAAGCTGCGCAGCGGCCGATACAGCCGCGTGCCGACCAGAAACTCATCCAGACCATAGCGGCGCAGCACGCGCTGAATATAGAGCAGTCGCTGCAAGACTTGGAGTGATTTCATGCGCGCTGCTCGCGCGGTGCGCCGAGTCGGTCGATGCGGGCCTCCAGGCGCGCGACGTCGTCGCGCAAGCGATCCACATCGCTGTGAAAAGCATCGAGCTCGTCGGGCCCGAGTACGTCGCGCCCTTCCTCGACCAAATACTCGCTGCTCGAGCGCGTCAGCGTGCTGAGCAAGCGTTGTCCCGAGGCCCACAGGCCGCGTGCTGCTTGCTGGGTGTAATACGCGGGCAACTCGCCCAACACTTGCGCTAGTTCTGCGGCCACGTCGGGTTTGGCGTGACCGAACAACGCTTCAAAGCCCTGCACGACCAGCGCATCACCGGCCACGGTCACGCCGGCTTGGTGATGCGCACCTTCGGCGCGGCCGGCCAGTAGACGCAGGAGGCTGGTCGGTGAGCCGCGCACCTCTGCGTTCGCGGGCGCCGCACCCTGTGCGAGCCGGATGCCTTCGCGCGCGGCGCTGATATGCACGCGTAGCAGGGTGCGCGGACCGCCTTCGAAGGCGATAGCGAAGGAGCGGCCCTCGAGTCGCGTCAGCGCTGCACGAGCCGGTGTGGAGGCGGCAATCTGCCGATTGATCAGGGCTTCGAGTGTGGTCAGGGCGCCGGCGGTGAACATCAATAGCGCCAACCGCGGTGCAGGGCGACGATGCCGCCGCTGAGGTTGTGGTGGCGCACGCCGTCAAAGCCGGCTTCGCGCAGTAAGCCCTCCAGAGTGGTTTGGTCGGGAAACATGCGAATGGATTCGGCCAGATAGCGGTAACTCTCCGCGTCGCCGGCCACGCGCTGCCCCAGCACCGGCAGCACCGAGAACGAATAGGCGTCGTAGAGGGGGCCGAGTCCCGGCAGCACGGGTTTGGAAAACTCCAGTACCAACAATTGGCCACCCGGTTTCAGGACCCGATACATCGCGGTGAGCGCGGCGGCTTTGTCGGTGACGTTGCGCAGGCCGAAGGCGATCGTGACGCAATCGAAGGAGCGGTCGGTGAACGGCAACCGCTCGGCGTTGGCGAGGGCGAAGTCGATGTTGTGGACGATACCCCGATCCAGCAGTCGATCGCGCCCGTGGCGCAGCATCTGCGCATTGATGTCCGAGAGTACGACCCGGCCCGAGGGTCCGACCTGTGCCGATAGACCCACGGCGATGTCGCCGGTGCCCCCGGCCACATCGAGCGCGTGTTGGCCCGGTCGCAAGCCGGTCTGCGACAGCAAGAAGCGTTTCCACAACCGGTGCACGCCGAACGACATCAGGTCGTTCATCACGTCGTAGCGGTTTGCCACGGAGTCAAAGACCGCGCGGACGCGGCGGGCTTTGTCCTCAGGGGCGACGCGCTCGTAACCGAAATCAACGGTGGTCGGCGGCGGAGTGGGGGCGGCGGAGCCGGTCATGGGGACCTCGGTGGCAACAGTCCCGTAGTGTACCGCCAAGGCCCCATCGGGGGCGCGTCAGGCGTAGTCGGAGCGGACGTTCGGCTGCAAGGCGCGCGGCAGGTTGGGGCGGGCCAGACCACCCAAAAAGTCGCTGAGGATCGGCGTGAACAGCGCAGCGTCTGCCAAGAACGCGTCGTGGCCGTAGGGGGAGGACAATTCTACGTACCCGCAATCGATGCCGGCGGCACCCAGCGTCTGCGCCAGCGCGCGCTGTTGGCCGACCGGGAAGAGCAGATCTTCGCGCACGCCGACGACCAGGGCTTGCTGCAATTGCAGTGTGCGGGCCGCAGCGCCCGTGTCGGTGGCGCCGCGATGGCGCAGGCCATCCGGGCCTGCAGCCACGCCGAAGGTGCCGAAATCAAACAGGTCCATGGCCCGGGAAATGGTCCAGTACGCCCACGGATCGAACGTGCGCACAAACTTTTGCGCCAGGTGTTCAAGCCAGCTCTCGACTTCAAAGTCGGTGCCCGAGCCTCGGCCCGCGTAGGGCTCAGCCTGGTCGCGCCCGAAGCGCTGTTCCAGCAGCTCAGTGCCGACGTAGGAGAGGATGCCGATTTTGCGGGCCCAACGCATGGCCTGCTGGACCTGTGCTGGGGCAGCGCCGGACTGCAGCAGGGAGCCGACGATTTCGCGTTGCAGGCTGCGGGTGGCGATGGCGGCCGCGTTGGCGGTCATGGCCCCGGAAATCGACACCAGACCGCGTGCGCGTCCCGGGAACAGCGCCGCATGGGCCAGTACGGTCATGCCACCCAACGAGCAACCGATGACCGCGTACAGGGTCTCGATCCCGAGCGCCTCGACCGCGGCCTGGCTGGCCCGAGCGATGTCCTCGACCCGCATTTCCGGGAAGTCCCCGGCGTAGGGTTGCCCGGTCTGGGGATGGATCGAAGCAGGGCCGGTGGAGCCAAAGCAACTGCCGAGGGAATTGACCGACACCACGTAATAGCGGTCGGTATCGAGCGCGCAGCCCGGCCCGATCATGGCATCCCACCAGCCCGGCGATGGGTCGCCCGGATGCGCGGCCGCATGCGCAGAGGCGGACAAACCCGTAAACAGCAGGATCGCATTGTCGCGCGCCGGCGCCAGCGTGCCATAGGTCTCCACGGCGACTGCGGCGCCATAAAGGGCGCCGCCGGTCGTCAGCCGAAACGGGCTCGGCAGGGCGATCCGTCGGGCGGTGGAAGGGGCTTCGGGGGGCGTAGCGCTCATGGCACTATTGTCCCCGCCCCGTGTAGGGGCGGCTACGGGCGTGCGAGAACCAATCGTTATGACGGTAGAGCCAACCGGACGATCGCAGGCCCGGACGGCACGCCTACACTGGCGGCCTCCACCCCGTTTTCTGATCAGGAATCGAGCGCCATGACCATCTACAACAGCATTCTGGACACCATCGGCCGTACGCCGATCGTGCGCATTAACCGCCTCGCGCCGCCGCATGTCAGCATGTACGTCAAGGTGGAGTACTTCAACCCGGGCGGTTCCGTCAAAGACCGTCTGGCGATCGGCATCATCGAAGACGCTGAGCGGCGTGGGGTGTTGCAGCCGGGCCAGACGATTGTGGAGGCCACTTCCGGCAATACCGGCATTGCCTTGGCGCTGGTGGCCGCGGCCAAGGGCTACCCCTTCGTCGCGGTGATGGTCGAGACCTTCTCGATCGAGCGGCGCAAAATCATGCGCGCGCTGGGTGCCAAAGTTATTCTGACACCGGCGGCGGAGCGCGGTTCGGGCATGGTGCGTAAAGCCAAAGAGTTGGCCGAAAAGAACGGTTGGTTCCTCGCCTCGCAATTTGAGAACGAAGCGAACCCGGCCTACCACCGCCAGACTACGGGTCCGGAAATCCTCTCGGATTTCGCGGGCAAGCGCCTCGATTATTTTGTCAGCGGCTGGGGTACCGGCGGCACCATGACGGGCGCGGGCCAGATGCTGAAACTGGCGCGTCCAGACCTCAAGATCATCACGACGGAGCCGGCCTCGGCGCGGCTGCTCGCGGGTGGCGAGTTCAAGCCGCACAAGATTCAAGGCTGGACGCCGGACTTTGTGCCGGGCGTGCTGGATCGCAATATTTTCGATGACAACGTCGCGGTTACCGACGAAGAATCGATCGCCACGGCGCGCTTGCTGGCGCAGAAAGAAGGCTTGTTTGTCGGCATCTCTTCGGGCGGCAATTTTGCAGCGGCGCTCAAGGTCGCCGAAACGGCCCCCGAGGGCAGCGTCTTGCTCACCATCATGACCGACACCGGGGAGCGGTATCTCTCGACCGTCTTGTTTGAGGGGGTCCCCGAAGGCTCGGACCCGGAGCCGACGCTCCCCTAACGCGGTCGTGGGCGTGTCCTGCGCGCGCCGCTGGCATGGCGGCGCGCGAGCGGTTACCGTGCGGGTTACTGCCGGGGGACACCGATGACCGTGAAAATTCGTTACGACTGTTCGAAGTGTCCGGGCTATTGCTGCTCGTATGACCGTATTGAGGTCACCGAGTTTGATATTCGGCGGCTCGCCCAACACTTTGGGGTCGACGTCGAGACCGCCCGAGAGCGCTATACGCGTCGCTACGTGAAAAAGAGCGAGGACATCGACGAGCAGATCCTGCGCCATCGCAAGGATCACGTGTTCAAGTCGACCTGCATGTTCTTCGATCAGGACGAACGCCGCTGTACGATCTATGCAGGTCGGCCAGGCGTCTGTCGCAAGTATCCTGAGGAAGGCCGCTGCGGCTACTACGATTTCTTAAAGTTCGAGCGCGAGCAGCAAGGCGACGACGAGTTTATTCCGTCGGCGTGAGCGCAGGCGGCGTTGGGCGACGCACGTAGCCGATCCCGTGCAGTCGCGTCAGATAGCGTGCCCAACGGGCCGCGTACTCCTGTCCGAGTACACGCAGATAGGGCCAGGTGTACAAGCCTGTGTCGTGCCCGTCTTCGAAGACGATCTTGATGGCATAGCGGCCGACCGGTTCCATCGCGACGACGTTGACGTTTTCCTTGGCGATCTGCAGCACGTCCTGACCCGGGCCGTGCCCTTGGACTTCGGCCGACGGCGATTGGGTCCGCAGATACTCAAAGTCGAGCGCGTAACGATGTCCGTCGGCGAAGGCTACTTCGACCACCCGCGAACGCCGTCGCAGGCGGATGTCGGTCGGCGTGTCGTTGGGGTTTTCGCTCGTCGGCATGGCAGCGCTCAGTCTTTACGGCGACGCGCGCGCGGATGGGCGGCATCGTACACCTTTGCGAGGTGTTGAAAGTCGAGGTGGGTATAGATCTGGGTGGTAGACAGGTTGGCGTGCCCTAGCATTTCTTGCACCCCACGCAAGTCGTGGCTCGACTCGAGCAAGTGGGTCGCAAAGGAGTGCCGGAACAGGTGCGGATGCACATGCACATCCAGCCCGCGCAGGCGCGCCCAACGGGCCACCCGCAATTGCACCGCGCGGGTGCCGATGCGTTGCCCATTGCGGCCGACGAACACGGCGCGCGCGTCGGCTTTCGCCACCGTCCCTCGGATCGATAGCCACGCCTGGCAAGCGCTGCAGGCTTTGCTGCCCACCGGCACGATACGGGTCTTGCCGCCCTTGCCGGTCACGCGCACGGTCTGGTCACACAAATCGAGATCCGGCAGATCCAAGCCGACCAGTTCGGCCAAGCGCAGTCCGCTCGAGTAGAACAGTTCCATCATCGCGCCGTCGCGCGCGTCCAAGGGGCTGGGGTTGGCGCCGCTGGGCGCTGCGCCATCGAGCAGGCGCGCCATGCGGTCGACATCGATGGCCTCCGGTAGGCGGCGCGCGGCTTTGGGGGCGGCCACATCCACCGCCGGATTGCGTTGCAGTTGGCCTTCGCGGATGAGGTAATTGAAAAAGGTCCGCAGCGAGGACAGCCGCCGCTGGATGGAACGTGGATCGAGTCCGCCGCGATGGCTGGCGGCGGCATAAGCGCGGATATGCTGCGTGTCGAAGCCCCCGAACGCGTTGATGCCGACCGTGCGGGCCCAGTCGCCGAAGGCGACCAGGTCGCGACGATAAGCCGCACGCGTGTGGGTCGATAGCCGGCGCTCATTGGTGAGACTCGCAAACCACGCCGCCATATGCGCCGCATCGGCCGTCGACCACGGTGGTGGCGTGAGCACAGCGACGGCGGTGGCCTTAGGGGGCGTCTTGCGCGCCATCGAGTGCCGTGGCGATCAGATCGCCGATCCGCGCCAGATAGGCGGTGCCCATGGTGGGATTGAAGTGGTCGGCGTTGGGGGAGCCGATCGCCAGCAGGGCCGCCGCGTGATGGATCGACAGTGGCACCAGCGCCACGGAGCCAATGGCGCTGCCCGCGGCCGGGAACAGGAATTCGCGCTGTGTATCCCGGATGTGACCGCAACGCGGCCGGCCCGAGGAGATCAAGCTTTCAAAGGAGCGAAAGTCCGCCGCTTCGGCCGAGACGATCCGCAAGTGACGTGCGTCGACCGGCGCCAGTGGGCCGCTCGAGCGCGTCAGTACCAGTACGAATTCCGCTGCACCGAAGTCCTCGCGCAAGCTCGATTCCATCGCATCGAGGCGCGCCCGCAGGCCGCGTGCGCGCACTAAGCGACAGGCCAGCCGATGCATCTTCTCGCTGAGCGCATCGTTCTCATGGCCAATGGCGATCAAAGCGTGCAGCCGCGTCTCGACCTCGCGACGTTGTTCGCGCAGCACGTCCATCTGGCGCTCGACCAGAGAGACGGTGCCGCCACCACCGGGTGCGTGCGGCAGGCGCAGGTCGGCCAAGAGATCCGGGTGGTCAGCAAAGAAATCGGGGTGTCGGGCCAGATACGCACGCACCTCCGCATCATTGGGAGGGCTAGCTACAGGGTGTGCATCGCTGCCACGGGGCGTCGTCGTCATGGGGTCAAGGTTCCTTCATAGACCCGCACCGCGGGTCCGGTCATCCAAAGCAGTTCGCCGGGTCCCGGCCAGGCAATGTGTAGGCGACCACCGGGTAGGTCGACGGCCACCGCGGCCTCTAGCCAACCCCGATGGCGGCCGATGGCCACCGCGGCGCAGGCACCGGTACCGCAGGCGCGGGTTTCGCCAACCCCGCGCTCCCAGACCCGCAAGCGCAGCTGCTGGCGCGTCACCACTTCCATAAAACCCACATTGGTGCGCCTAGCGAAGCGCGGGTGGTGCTCAATCCGGGGTCCGAGGCTGGTCACGGGGGCCTGATCAATGGCATCGACCCGCAGGACGACGTGGGGGTTGCCCATCGACACGGCGCCCAGTTCGACGCGTTGGTCACCCAGATCGAGGTCGTAGGAGGGCGCCGATTCGGCGGCGGCAAACGCCAACGCGGCGGGCTGAAAATTCGGTATTCCCATCGCCACCGAGACCAACCCGTCGGCATGGACCCGGGCGGTCACGGGTCCGGCCGGGCTGTCCAGCGTAAAAGGCGTTGCGTCGCGCTGTTGCCGGGCGGCGATCAGGGCCGCGACGCAGCGTACGCCATTGCCGCACTGCTCGACCTCTCCCCCATCGGCATTGAAAATCCGGTATGCGGCGGCCACGCCGGCGCGCTGGGCTGGCAACAGGGCCAGGGCCTGATCGAAACCGACCCCCGTATGCCGGTCGGCGAGGGCGCGCAGAAAGGCGCGGTCTGGCAGGTCCAGCGCATCCTCGGCGTCAAAGACGACGAAGTCGTTGCCGAGGGCCTGCATTTTGGTAAACCGGAAGGTCATGTCTGAATCATAGCCCAAGCGCTCTCTGGTGGCCCCCCGGACGGGTCGCGGGGTACGATGCGCACCACTTACACTGCCGGACGTCCCATGGCCGCTGCCCCTCGCGTCGGTTTCGTCAGCCTCGGCTGCCCGAAAGCCCTAGTCGATTCCGAACGCATCCTCACGCACTTGCGTGCGGAGGGCTATGACATCGCGCCGTCCTATGACGGCGCGGATCTCGTGGTCGTGAACACCTGCGGGTTCATCGACGATGCGGTCCACGAATCGTTGGATTCGATCGGCGAGGCGTTGCGCGAGAACGGGCGTGTGATCGTGACCGGTTGTCTGGGCGCACAGCCCGAAAAAATTCTGGCGCGGCATCCGCAAGTGCTCAGCATCACCGGGCCGCACGACTATGCAGCGGTGTTAACCGCGGTGCATGCGCATTTGCCCAAGCCGCATGACCCGTACCTGGATCTCGTGCCGCCGCAGGGCATCCGCCTGACACCGCGTCACTACGCGTATGTCAAAATTTCCGAGGGCTGCAATCACCGTTGCAGTTTCTGCATCATCCCCTCGATGCGCGGTGATCTGGTCAGTCGACCGCTTCCCTCGGTGCTGAACGAGGGCATTCGCTTGCTCAATGCCGGCGTCAAAGAGTTGCTGGTAATCTCGCAAGACACCAGCGCGTATGGCGTGGACGTGCGTTATCGTGCAGAACAGTGGGGTTCGCGGCAGATCGCGACCCGCTTCATCGATTTGGCGCGCGAACTCGGTGGCTTGGCGCGCGAACGCGACGCGTGGGTGCGTTTGCATTACGTGTACCCGTACCCGCATGTCGATGAGGTGATTGGCTTGATGGCCGATGGCTTGGTGCTGCCGTACCTCGATATTCCGTTTCAGCACGGCAGCCCGCGCATACTCAAACTGATGAAGCGCCCGGCGCATGCCGAGAACACGTTGGCGCGCATTCATGCGTGGCGTCGTGCCCTGCCGGACCTCGCCATTCGCAGCACGTTTATTGTGGGCTTCCCCGGTGAGACCGAAGCGGAGTTCGAGGAATTGCTCGCGTGGCTCGAGCAGGCCGATCTGGATCGGGTCGGTTGTTTCAAGTACTCGCCCGTCGAGGGCGCGGCGGCGAACGCGTTGCCAGATCCGGTCCCCGAATCGGTCAAGGACGAACGCCTCGCTCGTTTCATGGAGACGGCGGCGGTGATCAGCGCGCGCCGTCTGGCGCGGCGTGTCGGTCGGCGTGAGCGCGTGTTGGTGGATGCCATCGAACGGCAAGGCCGTCGCCTCGTGGCGGTGGCGCGTTCCTATGCCGATGCACCGGAGATTGACGGGTCCGTGCAGGTCATGGGCCGCGGCATCTCGAAACTGGTGGTCGGTGACTTCGCCGAGGTGGAAATTACCGCCGCAGGCACTTACGACTTGTCGGCGCGCCCGGTCTGAGCCGCGAGGCTCGCGCGGATGCCTTCATTGGGGTCCGCGTAGCGCGGCCGAAAGCCTAATTCCCGCGTGAGGCGCGTGCCATCCAGTCGGCGCGACTCGTCCAAGTAAGCGAGGAAGGCCGGTGTAATACGCCCCGCCGCTTCGGCGCGCGGGACGGTGGCCGGTGGCGGCAAACCGGCCATCGCGGCGACCCGCATGAAATGTTCGCTGGTGCTCGAGGGCGCGCCGTCGGTGACGTTATAGATGCGGCCTGCAGCGCGCGGATGTGTGGCCAGCAGTGTCAGTGCGCTGACCAGGTCATCGACGTGGATCCGGTTGGTGAGGCCCGCGTCGGCCGCGGTCAGCACCGGCTCGCCGCGTGCGAGCCGATCCAGTGGCAGTCGATCTGGTCCGTAGATACCCGGTACCCGTAAAATCGTCCACTCGATGTTGTGGTGCTGTGCGTAGGCGCGCACCTGCTGCTCCGCCGCGACCCGGCGCTGCCCCCGCTCGGAGCGCGGTTGTGTGGGCGCGTCTTCATCGACCATCGCGCCGCCGGTATCGCCGTACACCGCGGTCGTGGACAGATACACGCAGCGCCGCGGCGCGGGCATCTGCGCCAGCCAACGCGCGAGGCGCGGATCCTCGGTACCCCTCGTCGGGGGTGGGATCAGATACAGCAGTCGCTCGGCCCGCAGCGGTGGCGGTGGGCTGTCCGGTGTGTCCAGATCCCAAACGGCAACGGCGAGGCCTTCGGCGCGCCGCGCCGCGCCGCTCGCCTGGCTGGCCACCACGGTGCCGACGGTGCCGCTCGCCTGTAGCTGCAGGGCCAACCGGCGACCCACATAACCGGCGCCAGCAATGAGGTAATTCAAGGCATCCATGCGGCATTCTAAGCAGATTCCCGGCACACTCATCACCCTGATGCGTCTGACCCTCCTGCCCGAACGCCTGATTTTAGAATCTCGACCCGACCGCTCCTTGCTGGAGTCGGCGCTCGGCGCGGGGGTGCCGTTGTTGCACAGCTGCCGCGGCGGCTCCTGCGGCGCCTGTAGCGCCCAACTCGTGACCGGCCAGGTGGCGTATCCCCATGGGGCGGGGCTGGGGCTGTCCGACGCCGAGCGTGCGGCCGGACAGATTCTGCTGTGCCGTGCCCATCCCACTGCGGACGTCGAGGTCGTGGTGCGCACCGTGCGTCCGGCTGCGCAGGTGGAGATTCGGCGCCTACCCTGCCGGGTCGAGCGTTTGGAGCGGTTGTCGCCGGAGGTGCTCGGCGTGCATTTGCGGCTACCGGTCATTGAGCCGTTTTGTTTTACGGCCGGCCAGCACGTGGATTTGATTCTGGCGGATGGCACGCGCCGCGCTTATTCGTTGGCGGCACTGCCGAGTTCTGCGGCGCGGCTGGAATTGCACGTGGCCCGGGTCGAGGGTGGGCGCGTCTCTGGTGCGCTGTTTGGCATGATCGCGCCCGGTGCGGTGTTGGCGATCGAAGGGCCGTTTGGTGCACTGGAGCCGCCGTCGCCGACCGGTCCGCCGTTGGTCTTCGTCGCCGGCGGCACCGGCTATGCGCCACTGCGCGCGCTGTTGCTTGCTCTGATCGAGGCGGGGTGGGAACGGCCGACTCGTTTTTATTTTGGTGTGCGCCGCGCCGTGGATTTGTATGCCGACCACGAACTACGGGCCTTTGCCGCGCAGTACGCCCACTTGCATTACGTACCGGTCTGCGAGGACGGGCAGGGTCCTGCCGATGCGCGCTGTGGGCGGGTGCACGAGGCGGTGTTGTTAGATTTGTTAGGGCCGACTGTGCCCGAGGTCTATGCGGCTGGGCCCTCGCTCATGATCGCGGCGCTGCGGTTAGGTCTGCTCGAGCGTGGGTTGCCGATGACGCAGTTCTATGCGGACGCGTTCGGTTGATCCGTGGGCCGCGGCCAGGTCAGTAGTGCCTCGATCAGTCCGTCCTCAGCGGGGTTTGCTGCAATGACCAGCGGGCCGGTCAGACCCAGTGCTCGCACACGGTCTGCAATACGTGCGGAGCCGGCCAGCAGCGTGCTCTGGGTAAACAGCGCGCGACCCTGCGGTGTCAGTAGCTGCAGCAGTGCGCGCGCGATATCGACGGAGGTCACGGTCACGATCTGGATCGCCCCCGCAGCCCAGGCGGTCTCGATGGCGCGGAGGCGCTGTGGTGCGGGTGTGGCCACGGTGCGGGTATACACCTCGGCATAAGCGACCTCGGCGCCGCGGGCGATTAGTGTGTCGGCAAGGGTTGCGCGGCCCGCGTTACCGCGCACGATCAGAATGCGTTGTCCGCGTACGGACTGGAAGGCGGGACTCGCCAGTAATTGTTCGCTGTCGTAGCCGCTGACCGGGAGGAGATCCAATCGTCGGTCGGTCGCGGTCAGTGCGGCGGCGGTGGCTGGTCCCACGGCGGCGAGGCGCGGGCAAGCAATGTTTGGCAGCCACTGAGCGCCATAACGCACCGCATTGGCGCTGACAAAGATGACCCAGTCGAAGTGCGCGATCGGCCCCAGTGCCGTTTGCTGCGCGTCCTGGTCAGCGCGCGGAACGATCTCGAGCGCGGGCAGTGCATAGACCGTTGCCCCGAGCGCGGTGAGGCGTTGACTCAGGGGGCCGGCTTGCCAGGCCGGTCGCGTCACCAGTACGCCGAGGCCCGCCAGTCCGCGCATCGGCTAGGCCGTACTGGCGGCGAGGGCGGCCAGCAGTTGGTCTGCTCCGGCGCTGAGTAAGCGTTCGGCGACTGCGGTGCCCAGTCCAACGGGGTCGTCGGTCGACCCTTCCTGTTGGACCTCGAAGCTGGCCGAGCCATCCGGTGCGCCGACGAAAGCCCGTAGCGACAGTACGGCGCCGGATAGTGTCGCGTAGGCGGCGATAGGAGAGGTGCACCCGCCCTCGAGGCGGGCGCCGACACTGCGCTCCGCATCTAGGCATAGACGGGTCGGCGCATCATTCAGTGGCGCGAGCAGCGCGCGCATCTGCGGGTCGTCCCGACACTCAATACCCACGATGCCCTGGCCGATGGCGGGTAGCGACACGGTGATGTCTAAATATTCGGTGATGCGCTCCGCGAGGCCGAGGCGCGTCAGGCCGGCCGCTGCCAAAATGATGGCGTCGAAATCTCCTGCATCGAGTTTGCGCAAGCGCGTGTCGACATTGCCGCGCAGCGGAAAAATGTTGAGGTCCGGTCGCTTGGCGCGTAACAGACTCTGCCGGCGCAGGCTCGAGGTGCCGACGCGGGCGCCGATCGGCAGATCCGACCATCCGCTGTAACGGCGCGATAGAAAAGCATCCCGCGCATCGGCACGGGGTAACACCGCGGCGAGCGTGAAACCGGCTGGGAGTGCGGCGGGTACGTCCTTCATCGAGTGCACCGCCAGTTCCGCCTCTCCCTCCAGCATGGCGATCTCGAGTTCTTTGATGAACAGGCCCTTGCCGCCCACCTGGGACAGGGGTCGATCCTGAATCCGGTCGCCTTGCGTGATGATTTTCACGAGCGAGACGTCCAAGTGCGGATGTGCGGCGCGCAGTAGTGCGGCGACGTGTTCGGCCTGCCAGAGCGCCAAGGGGCTGCGGCGCGTGGCGATGCGTAGGTGTCGTGTCATACCGCTATTCTGCCATGGCAGCCGTTATTCTCGAGGATCCCGGCCGTGTGGAAGTCGCTCACGTGGGCGACTGGAAGAGCGCGTCGCGCAGCCGGAACAGGGTCGAAATATCCTCGTCGCCATGACCGGTTGCGATCAGCGTGGCGTAATCGCGGCGGGTCAGCGTCACCATGGGCAAGGTGGCGCCGCGCGCCGCGGCCATTTCCTCGCAGATGCGTAGGTCCTTGTCATGCAAGCGCACCCGAAAACCGGGCGGGTAGGACTCGCGCGCCATGAACGGCGCGCGATTCACAAAGTACCAGGACCCGCCGGCGCCTTTGCCGAGCGTTTCGATCACTTTGTCCAGCGGCAGTCCCTCGGCCTTGGCGAAGGCCATGGCGTCCGCTGCCGCTTGAATCGCGCCGGCGCAGAGGATCTGGTTGGTGGCCTTGGCCGCCTGACCGTAGCCGGTCGGGCCCATATGGGCGATGGTGGGACCCATCGCAGCCAGCACCGGGCGCGCGCGTTCCAGTGCGTCGGCGGCCCCGCCGCACATGATGGCGAGCGTGCCTTTGCGGGCACCCTCCACACCCCCGGTGACCGGGCAGTCCAGGAAGGCGGCACCTTTGGTATCCAGGCGCGCGGCGGCGGTGCGGGCGGTGTTCGAGGAGACGGTCGAGCAGTCGATGACCAAGAGGCCCGGGCGAGCGGCCGGCAGGAGGGCGTCGATCATCGCGAGTACGTCCTCGTCGGCGGAAACGCAGATCACCACGACCTCGCAGGTGGCGGCGAGTTCGGCCGGCGTGGCCGCAATCGCAACGCCGAGTTCGGCTTGCAACGCGACCGACTTGGCGCGGGTACGGTTCCACACGGCGGTCAGCAGACCGCCCGCGTGCAGGTTGCGAGACATCCCGACGCCCATAGCGCCGAGACCAATGAATCCGGTGTGCACATTCGACTCCTGCCGGACCTACCGGCGAAGGGTGTAGTGAAGCGGGAAAACGGCTCGAGGGGAAGGGTCTTAGGGTGCGTGTCCGCAGAGTTCTTCGACTTCCTGTCGGGCTTGTATCCGCGCGGTCTCGATCTCGGCATCCGATAGATAGACGCGTTCGTCGTGTGCGCCCGCGCGGAAGAGGTGTCGGGCGCCGATGTAATTACGGTAGCGCGCTTGGGCCGCGGTACAGGCTTCGGCGTCGTGGGCGCTGACATCCGCGGCGACACCGGCTTTCAGACGGGCCTGTGCGGACGCGTCCGCCGGCGGTAACGCGGTCGGTGCTGCGGGCGCGGCTGTGGCGGGGCTGGGCACTGCACGGGGCGCATCCGCATCCGTGGGGGGCGCGGCGTGATTGGACTGACCGACGGAGAGCAGGCGCCCCTCCGGTGGGGGCGGTCGGTCGGTGTAATGGATACGCCCCTTGGGGTCGGTCCACTTGTAGACGTCGGCGTTGGCCGTTGCGCCCAGCGCCAGACCCAGCAGGCAGAGTCCGACTAGTAAATAGAGTCGTTGGCAGGGGGGGCGGGTGGTGGTAGCGGTCGACATAGGGAAGAGGAGTCTCGCGCGGGACGGATCGTCTTGCAGGATGTACGTCACAGACTGAAAGGGAGGGTCGCGCATCGCGTGTGTGGGCGCAAGTCGGTGGACTGCTACAGTAGGGGCGTGAGTGATGCACTGCTGACCGATCTCTACCAACTGACGATGCTGGAGGCCTACCACGCCCGCGGCCTCGAGGGTCCGGCTGTGTTCGAGTTATATGCGCGTCAGTTGCCGGCGCAGCGCGGCTTTCTGGTCGTGGCCGGTCTGGCGCCTGCGCTGGAGTACCTGGAGTCGCTGGCGTTTACGCCGGCCGACCTCGACTGGTTGGCCTCGACCGGTCGTTTCTCCTCGGGCTTTCTCGAGCAACTCGCCACGTTTCGATTCTGTGGGGATGTCTGGGCGGTGCCAGAGGGTACGGTGGTGCTGGCCGGAGAGCCCTGGTTGCGCATTGAGGCGCGCTTGCCGGAGGCTCAGTACGTCGAAAGCCGTCTGATCAATCTGCTGCATTTTTCCACCCTAATCGCTACCAAAGCGGCGCGCTGCGTCTTGGCGGCGGCGGGGCGGCCGCTGGTGGATTTCGGCATGCGTCGCGCGCATGGTGCTGAGGCGGCGCTGTTGGCTGCGCGCGCAGCCCTGCTTGCCGGCTTTGCCGGCACCGCCACGGTCGCGGCAGGACAGCGCTATGGCGCGCCCCTCGTCGGCACCATGGCGCATTCCTACGTGCAGGCCTTCGGGGATGAACGCGCGGCCTTCGCGCATTACGCGGCCACGTTTCCGGGTGCGACCACGTTGCTGATCGATACGCATGACACGGCTGCAGCGGCCGGGACAATCGCGCAATTGGTGCGCGGTGGCGCGCAGGTGCATGCCGTGCGCATTGACAGCGGTGACCTTGCGGTCGAGTCGCGGCGTGTCCGCGCGATTCTGGATGCTGGCGGAGCGCAGTCAGTGCGCATTGTCGTGAGCGGCAACCTCGACGAGTATGCGATTGAAGCATTGGTGCACGCGGGCGCGCCGATCGACACTTTCGGGCTCGGGACGCGCCTCGATACCTCGGCGGATGCGCCGACGATTGATGCGGTCTACAAGCTGCAATCGTACGCCGGCCGACCCTGTGCAAAACGCTCACCCGGCAAAGAGACCTTGCCGGGCGCCAAACAGATTTGGCGGCGATACGACGCCGCAGGACAGATGGTGGAGGACGTGGTGACTTTGGCCGATGAGACCGTCGCGGGTGCCGTGCCGTTGTTGGCCTGTGTGATGCGCCAGGGGCAGCGTGTGCAAGCAGAGCAATCGCTTGCGCAGATGGCAGTGGCGGTCGGTACGGCGTTGGCGACGATGCCTACCTTGTCGTGTCGTTTGCGCAGCCCGCAGGTGCTGGTGCCGCGCTATAGCGCGGCGGTCATTGCACTGGCACAGCCTTGGATGCAGCCGCGCGCCTAGTGGGTAGGAGGTAGGGCCGATGCGCGCAATTGCGGCCAGCCCACCTCGGCCAGTTGATCCATCAACTGGGGCAGCGAACGGGCGCCCATTTTTTCCATGATGCGGCGTCGGTGCGCCTCAACCGTGCGTTTGGTGATGCCGAGTTCTTTCGAGACACTATCGTAGGAGGCGCCATTGACCACCTGCGCCAAGACCTGTCGTTCGCGTACGGTCAATAAGGCGAGGTGCGCGATGATCGCCTGTCGGGTGCGGGCGTGTCCGGCATCTGCAATCGAACGCCAGAGCGCACCGTTCACAATGTCTAGCAATTGCTGCTCGCGCACGGGCTTGACCAGATAGTTTGCGGCACCGGCGCGGATGGCAGCGACCGCCGCGCTCACATCGCCCTGACGGGTGACAAACACCACTGCGACAGGGCAGCGCAATGCGCAGAGCCGGCTCTGTACCTCGGCGCCGCTCATGTCGCCCAGATCCGCTTCGAGCACTGCGCAGCCCGGTGCAGCCGGATCGATAGCATCCAGAAACGTACTGCCACTGGCGTATTCGCCGATCGTATAGCCGAGCGATGCCAACAGAGCGCGACAGGCGGCCCGGTTGCGGGCATCCGGGTCGACGATATAGACATGGCCTCGGTGCAGATCTAGGGGCATAGTGGTTCGGGTTCAGTGCAATCACGTCCTTAACGGCCAGTAAGGCTGAACTAGGCGCGCCGCTGGCGGCATGAGGAAAAGTACGGAGGTGGGAACACGTACGGCCCGGCCACCCACCAGCGCCGGCGGGGTCAGGGCTTTCCGTACTGGCGTGGGCGCAATCCCCAAAAGCAAAGGGCGGGCCCCAAGGCCCGCCCCTGCTCAGACCGCCGGATCGGCGGGTCGATCAGCTGTAGGCGCGTTCGCCGTGCGATGTTGTATCCAGACCCTCGCGCTCTTCATCCTCAGGGACGCGCAGGCCGACCAACAGGTCGGCGATCTTGAAGGCGATGTAAGCGGCAATCACGGTCCACACGATCGTGACGCCTACGGCCTTCGCCTGCACGATTACCTGCGCCAGAATGGAGTCGGCGTAGCCGGTCTTGCCAGTGACCCAGTCGGTCACAAAACCAGGGCCGCCCAATTTGGGTGAGTTGAAGATCCCCGTCAGCAGCGCCCCCGTCACGCCTCCGAGCGCGTGCACGCCGAAGACATCGAGCGAATCGTCGACCTTGATCAGGCGCTTGAGGCCCGTGACGCCCCACAGGCAAACGAGACCCGCGAGCGTGCCGATCACGAATGCACCGGGGATGCCCACGTTGCCCGCTGCCGGCGTGATCGCCACCAGGCCGGCGACCGCGCCGGAGGCCGCGCCGAGCAAGGAGGGCTTGCCTTTGTGCAGCCATTCACCGAACAGCCAGGACAGCACCGCGCAGGCGGTGGCGAGGTAGGTGTTCATGAAGGCGAGGGCCGCCGAGCCGTTGGCCTCGTAGGCGGAGCCGGCATTGAACCCGAACCAGCCAAACCACAGTAGCGAGGCGCCGATCATGGTCATGGTGAGGCTGTGCGGGGCCATGGCCTCACGACCGAAGCCCACGCGGCGACCCAGCATGGCCGCTCCGACTAGACCTGCAAAGCCGGCGTTGATGTGCACCACAGTGCCGCCGGCGAAGTCCAGAGCACCCCACTGCCATAGCAGGCCGCCTTTGGCGGTTTGCGCGGCCACGACCGAGGGATCGGTAAACGCATCCGGGCCGGCCCAGAACCAGACCATGTGTGCGATGGGCAGGTATGAGATCGTGAACCAGATCACCGCAAAGATCAGCACTGCTGGGAACTTGATGCGTTCGACGATCGAGCCCAGTACCAGGCACACCGTGATGGCCGCAAAAGTGGCTTGGAAAGCGACGAATACGAGTTCATACAGCGGAGTGTTCTTGCTGAACGTTGCCGCCAGCGAGAACGCACCGGTCACAGGATCAAAGGTGCCATTGAGAAAGAGACGATCAAAGCCGCCGATGAATGCATTGCCCTCGGTGAATGCCAGCGAGTAGCCATACACGCACCACAGCACCGTGATCAGCGAGAACACGACGAAGACTTGAATGAGTACAGAAAGCATATTTTTCTGGCGCACAAGGCCGCCATAGAACAGGGCCAGCGCCGGTACCGACATCAGCAGCACCAACGCGGTACACATGAGCATCCACGCGGTGTCGCCCTTGTTGGGTGTAGGGGCCGCTGCTGCCGTCGCCGCCGCGCTGTTGGCCGCCGTGGCGATGGGTGTGGGTGTGGCGTCCGTCGTTGTGCTGGTGGCAGCGGCGGGCGCAACCGCCGCTGCATCGGCATAGGCGGTATGTGATGTCGCCAACAGTGTGGCGGCGGCGATGATCAGTGTCGCAAGCGCCGCGCGTGCGCCGCATAGCCAGCGGCGGGGCGCTAAGGTGGATGGAGTCAAGGCGGTAAGTCTGGCAAGTGGCACGTCGGTTCCCCTGTGTAGGCGTTCAAGAAAGGTGAGGGTGGGTACAGTGCGGTTAAATGGCGTCGGCGCCCATTTCACCGGTGCGGATGCGTACTGCTTGGTGGAGGCGGCTGACGAATATTTTTCCGTCACCGGGCTTGCCGGTGCGTGCGATGTTCGCAATCGCCTCAACGACCTGTTCGCAAATGGCATCGTCGACGGCGATTTCGATCTTCGTCTTGGGAATAAGATCCACTCGGTATTCGGCGCCCCGATAGTTCTCGGTGTGACCGCGCTGGCGGCCAAAGCCCTGCACTTCCGTGACGGTAATGCCCTGCACGCCGAGCTGGGCGATGGCCTCGCGCACTGCGTCGGCTTTGAAGGTTTTGATGATCGCGGTGATCCACTGCATGGCTAGGTACGGTTTCCGGTGGTGGAGCCCGGTCGGTGACCGCGGCTTCGCCCAGTTGGAAATGCAGAAAGCGTGCCAACGCGGTGTCGACCTAAAATCAGATACTTGCGCGTGCTTCGGGGGTGACCTCCGGGGGTCCTTCGCACTGTTTTGGAGCGCCAGCGCCCGTTCGCTGCCTGAAAGCGGGGCAGGCTCTTGACCTTCGGCTGGGGAAGCCCCACAACAGGCTCGATCTAAGCCGCGTGTGGAGAATCCAGTGAACAACCCTTTTGATGCCAAGGTCTTTGAGGATCTGGCCCGGCGCATGGCCGATGCGATGCCCCCTCAGTTCGCGGCGCTACGCGCGGACATGGAAGCGAACTTCAAGAGTGTGTTGCAGGCGGGACTGACGCGACTGGATTTGGTGACGCGACAGGAATTTGACGTGCAAGCCGGCGTGCTGGCGCGGACGCGAGAAAAACTAGAGGCGCTGGAAGCGCGTTTGGCCACGCTGGAGGCCGAGAAGATGCCGGGTCGCTAACGGGCGGCGAGAGCAGGCTGCCCTCGCCGCATTGGCCGGCAGGTGCGGCCGCCATGCGGCCGTTTTGCAGTCGGCTTACTGATTGCGCGTGACCATATAGTCGACCGTCTCTTTCACCAGCGCGTCCGGGAGGTCGGCCCGAGCGCCTTTCGCAGGCATCACGCCAGCCTTGCCTTGAAAGCCATTCAACGCGTGGGTGTAGAGCGTGGCCTTGCCTTGGGCGATCCGCGGGGCCCAGGCGGCGCGATCACCGACCTTGGGGGCGCCGGCAATACCGGCAGCATGACAGACGCTGCAGATGGCCTTATACGTCGCTTCCCCATTGGCCGGCAGCGCCATTGCGGTCGGCGCGGCGCCGGAAGCCGATGGGATGGCCAGGGCGGTGTTGTCAGCGCCGGCGACCGCGACTTGGGCGAACGGGGCGGTCCGTGCGGTCACTTGGGCTTTGGTGATGTCATCGGCGGCGGCTTTCTCCTCCTCTGCGGGCGTCCCGATGGAGCGCGCCAGCGCAATTAAGAGCAGCGTCACCACGATGAGGACGCCGATGACAACGCTGAAGTTGTTGGCAAAATGCTGGTCGTGCTTGCTCACGGTGACTATCCCCGATGCCTAGAGAAGAATGCAGAAGGGGCGGGAGTATAGCCTCCAATCGATTGGGTCAAAAGGCTTGTTGGACGCACTTGCCCCCCGCGGGTAGAATCCGCCCCCTCAAGTGCGCCCGTAGCTCAGCTGGATAGAGTGACGGTCTCCGAAGCCGTAGGTCGTGGGTTCGAATCCCGCCGGGCGCGCCATCTATTTAGGACCCCTGCACTTTTTGTGCAGCCCGATTTTAATCAGCGACGGATAAGGCACATCACGCGCAGTGGCTGCCGATTTTATGGCATCCAGTAGATGCTGGGGAAGCGGCAAAGATATGGCCTGCGTAGACGCCTGCAGGTTAGGTAAGACCACCTGCTGCGCTTTGCTCCAGTCAATGTAGTTGCTGGCATCACGAACCTCTCAAAAGGCCCGTTCTTCGGCTTCATTGGCCAATTTTGGCAGCGCTTTACTCGGGTCGCTCACAAATGGCCCTTTCTTCTCAGTGTATGTCTCACGCGCAGAGCACACGAATCAACGTGCCGCCAGCCCGTAATGTGTAGGTGATGTGCACCTGACGGCGGTCGTTCGTCACGCTCAGCGCATCCCATCGCTGTGCACTCGCGCTGTCGGTGGCAGAGGTCTTCCACAATGAAAAAAGCTTGGTTAAAGAAAACTCGCTTCGCCCGAATTAGCGCCATGACGCTCCTTCTTTCGGTGGTTGGCTGCGTCCCAATCGAATCCAGAGCTGGCCTGTAAATCGAGCATCTACGTATATTGCGGCCCTATACAGAAAATGCGATTCGCGGCGGCGTTTTTGCCCTTGGACTGCAGTTAGAGTGGCTTTTTGGCGGCGGCGCAGTTTAGAAAAAATATTTGAAGTTCAAAAGCTTAATTGTCACTTTGTTTGATATCCGTAGCGCGCCGCACCCGCTTTTTGTCCGTGCCAGGGGCACCGGTATCCCCCTAGCGCCGCCGGGAGTTTCTGTGTTCTGTCCTTGCGGCAGTTCCCTAGCCGCCATCTGCTCACGCAGATGCACACCGCATTGTGGATGGCGCGATGCCCAGGGTCACTACCGGGTCATTCTGCCAATCCCAATTCCAGTGCAATAGCGACGTGAATGCGCCCGCTGTCTTTTTCGTCCAGCCGCCCGCTTCGACGTCCCACGCATTCGCGGCGAATCGTCACCGACTGGTCGGCCATAATTTACGACCGCGCGCGCAAACCGTCCTTAGTCGTCGGCTCGACCGTCACGCGGCAATCGGCCGCGTCGCTACACACGGAAGTCATCTGGCAGATGCATGTCGATGCGTGCGCCGATGGGAGTGCGTCCGTGTGCATCATCACTGCGGGACGCGGCTTGCCGTAATGGCTGGTTGCGGCAACCGTAACGATGTCTGCGCGCAGCATGGTTCGTCGAATGCAGACACTGATTCGAGCCAGCGCCACAACAAACGCTCTAAAAGTCATCAGGTGCGCACTGTCTGGGCTGGGCCGTGCAGAACGTCTTTCTGACTGCGGCTTGTTGGTTTAGACGGAATCTGTATACCTCATGAAGTTTCCGATCCTTTAGCAAGGCCAAGTGCGCAAGCGAATTGTGTGTTCGTAAATGCGTAGTGCTGAAAATTACAGTGCTCTAGTCGGCAAAAAAATAACTTTTTCCCGAATAAAATGAGGCGAGCAAATCGCAAGGCTCATCGTGTACTGCTGTGCGCGGCGTCACGAAATCAGCCCCAACTAATGGTGGATTTCCCAACCCACACTGCGCATTAGCGTTGTTTGCTTGGGTAATCCGCTGACTGTTTTTGCACCCAAAGACGCTCACTATGGTGCCCATGATGAGCGCACCTATTTACTTGTTCGTAATTGAGAAAACGTTTTTCCGTTTTCTCGCGGACGCAACACGACCGATGCATCGGTCCGTCGGGGAATTGATATGAATACAACGACGTGGCCTGCTCAGTTGCGC
>Ga0114958_10000016_pt1 | contig 142065 bp, 122 predicted proteins | sample C_130208_EF_Meta_FD_89577 | JGI IMG/M metagenome (GOLD analysis project Ga0114958, IMG submission 89577) | Freshwater microbial communities from Lake Croche, Canada to study carbon cycling - C_130208_EF_MetaG | ecosystem: Environmental > Aquatic > Freshwater > Lake | place: Lake Croche...
CCGGAGCGACGAGAACAGCAGGCCGGCCTGCTGCTGGCCCGGAGGACGCGGGCGCCGCATCCGCGAACGCCACCGGAACCTGCGAGCCCACCGCGAGATTGATTTCACGCAGCGTTTTCTCGGGGTGCGCCGCCGCGGCGTCAAGGATCGCGTCGAGGTTCGCCAGCTGCCGGAAAAAATCCTCGTTAATGCCGAACGTGATCTTCGTGGCGGCCTTGGTGGACACCTCGATCTCGCCGTCGGATTCCAGGCGGCCGAGCGACACCACCTTCCAGGTGTTGTAGAGGTGCTCCGCCTCCAGCTTCGCCTTGGCCAGCAATTCCGCGACCGACTCCATCCCGGCGATGGGCTGGAAGGTGCCCCCCACCCGCGTGAGCTTCACGCCGGCCAGCCACGGCAGGGTCTGGATCATGGCCGCATCGTAACCCACGCCCTCGTAAACGACGCCGTCGCGCGCGATCAGGAGCGTGCGCGGCAGGTCGTCCTTGTCCTGCGCCGAAAGCCGCGCGACCGGCGCGCGCTCCGAGATGCTGACCGCCAGCGTGGAGGGAAAGCTGCGGGTGAGGGTCGCCGTGCGCACCTGCCCGGAAGCCAGCAGGCGGGCCCGCAACTGGTAAAGATCGAGCGCCATCAGCGAGGTGTTCTTCGGGAGCGCCAGCGCGTGGTTCATCCACGCCTGGTCGAGCACGCCGTCCGTCACGAGCACGAGATCCTTCACCGGCGATGTCTGCATCGCCTCGGAGCCCTTCCTCGGCGTCTCCCGGAAAGTCCCGGCTACCTCGAAGCCGCCCCAGACCACGCCCGCGAGCACCACCACGAAGCCGACGGTCTTCAACACACTGTACGTCACCCGCCGGCGGCCCTCGGTGGACATGGCGCGCGGATGCATCTGTTGGGGAATATCCCTCCAGTTGCGGCCCGGGTCCGTGGTGTTGCGGGGAGTCATGGTTCGGAAGACACGTTGGCCGCGCGAAAACGACGCAGCGCGGGTGTCACCATTTCCCTGACCAGAGCCGTGAAATCCAACCCCACGCAGCGAGCACTCATCGGCAGCAAACTGGTCTCCTTCATGCCGGGCAGAGTGTTGATTTCCAGCAAATAAAGCTCGTTTTGCGCGGAGAGCATGAAATCCACCCGCGCGTAGTCGCGGCAGCCGCAGGCCGCGTACGCCGTCTCGGCATCCCGGACCACCGCGGCCGTGATCCCGCCATCGAGCGGGGCCGGGGCAAAATACTCCGAGGCTCCCTTCGTGTACTTGCTGGTGTAGTCGTAGACGCCGGACTTCGGCTTGATCTCCACGACTCCCGCGGCCTTGCCATCGATCACGCCGACCGAGAGTTCGCGCCCAAAGATGCGCTGTTCCGCCAGCCAGGAACCGGTGGAAATCTTGGCGAGGGCGGTGGCCAGTTCCTGGCGGTTGCCCACGACACTGAGGCCCACGCTGCTGCCCTCGGCATTGGGTTTGATGATGAGCTTTTCGCCCACCTGGCCGACGATTGTTTCAACCGAGGGTCTGGCGTTGCCGGCAAACAGGACGGCCTTCGCCACGCGCACCCCGCGGGCGGCGACGGTTTCCTTCGTCTTCGTCTTGTCCATCGTGAGCGCGCTGCTGGCGGCAGCGCAGCCTGCGTACTGCACGTGCGCCGCATCCAGCAGCCGCTGCATCCCGCCGTCCTCGCCAAACGTGCCGTGCAGGGTGGAAAAAACCACATGGATGCCCGCGTCGAGCCCGGCCGGGAGCGCGTCGGCCGTGACGTCGAACAGCCGCGTCGGGTACGACCGCGCCAGGGCAACGGCGCAGGCCAGACCGGAGCCGAGTGATACCTCCCGCTCGGCGGACGTGCCACCGGCGAACACCGCGATGACCGGATCCTTCATAATACGTCCTTCCAGTTCTTGCCGTAGAGCAGCACCTCGGGTTCCAACTCGACGCCCTTGACCTGCCGCACGCGGGCCCGCACGCGACGGACAAGCTCGAGGATATCCGCGCCGGTCGCAGCTCCGCGGTTGACGATGAAATTGGCATGCACGGTTGAGACTTCCGCGTCCCCCACCCGCTCGCCCTTGAGTCCGCTCTCGTCAATCAGCCGGCCGGCGGAATTACCCGGCGGGTTCTTGAAAATGCAGCCGGCACTCGGCTCGCGCGGCTGCGACTCCTGGCGCTTCCGCTTGTAGACGTCGATCTGCCGCGCGACCGCCTCCGCGTCCACCTTTGCCGCCGGCCGCAGCAGCGCCCCGAGGGCAATCGCGTCATGCAACTCCGCGCAGTGCCGGTAATCCACGTGCATCGCGGCCTTCGCGAGCGTCCGGACCTCGCCGGCCAGCGTGATGAGCTGCACTTCGTCCACCACATCGAACATCCAGCCGCCCATGGCGCCGGCATTCATGCGCAGTGCGCCGCCGACACTGCCGGGAATGCCCTCGAGAAATTCAAAACCCGTGAGGCCGGCCATCACGGCTTTCCCGCACAGGTTCTTCAGCCGCAGTCCGGCGCCCGCCCACACGCGGCCGTCGCTGCGGGCCTCGAAGCCCGCCCAAGCCTCGTGCAGCAACGAAAGCACCAGCCCGTCCACGCCCTCGTCCGGCACGATAAGATTGGAGCCGCGACCGAGCACAAACACCCTGATCCCGCGCGCCGTGGCCTCGCGCAGCAGCGTCTGCAGGTCCGCCAGCGACGCGGGCTCGGCGTAAAGCCGCGCCGCCCCGCCGACGCGCATGGTGGTCTTGGCCGCCAGCGGTTCCTCGCGCTTGAACTTGGTTTCCTTCGCCAACAGCGGCTTGAGGGCCGCGAACTGTTCGTCCCAGCGTTGTGCTTTCATGGCGTCCTCCCGCAAAATTTCGAGCCAGCTGCGCGCCAGGCGGTCAATGTCCCCCGCGCCGACAAACGCGATCAGGTCGTCCCGCCGTACGTCCCGTGCCAGCGCGCCGAAAAACGCGGCGCCCCCGCCCGGCAAATAGCTGACGGGCAGCGCCGCCGCGATCCGCTTCAGCTCGGCATAAATATCGGCGGTGGTGCCTCCCGCCGTCGGAGCCTCGCCCGCGGCATACACGTCCAGCAGGTGCACGCTGTCCGCCACGGCCAGCGCCGCCGCAAACTCGGCCTTGAACTGGGCCGTGCGGCTGAAGCGGTGCGGTTGAAACACGACGACCAACCGGCCGGCCTCGCCCACACGCCGCCGCAGACTCGTCAGCAGCGCGCGGATTTCCGCCGGGTGGTGCGCGTAATCCTCGATGACGGTCAGCCCGTCCGCCGCGTGCAACGTGGTCTGCCGGCGGCGCACGCCCGGATAGTCCGCGAGCAGCGTCGGGGTCAGTGTCGCCCCCAGGAGTTGCGCCGCAGCCAGCGCCGCCGTGGCATTGGCGGCATTGAAATCGCCCTGCGCCTTCACGCCCGCCTCGGTGAGGGTGAACTCACCGCCGAGCCGGAGCGTCATGCGGCCCGCGGACTCACACGAGATCGTACCCCGGAAGTTACCGGTCCGGCCAAAGGTTTTCGCCGTCGGGGCCACCCGGGCGCTCACCGCACACGCATCGCTCACCAAGACCGGTCCGCGCGTGCGGTGGAACAGGGCGGCGAACGTCGCCTCGAGGTCGGCCGCGCGGCGGTAAAAGTCGGGATGATCCCAATCGAGGTTCACGGCGACCGTCACCTCGGGGGCAAACGCCTCGATCGTCCCGTCGCTCTCGTCGATCTCCGCCACCACCCAGTCGCTGGAACCGGTCCGCGCCGGCGGGGTGTCGTCGGCGAACAACCCGCCCAGCACCCAGCCGGCGGGAAACCCCGCGGCTCGCAGGGCCGTGATCAGCATGGCCGTGGTGCTCGTCTTGCCGTGCGAGCCGCAGACGGCGATAAGTTTTTTCCCCCGCAGCACTTCCGCCAGCAGTTCGCCGCGGCGCACCAGCGGGATTTTCCGGGCCAGCGCCGCCCCGTAGGCCGGATGCGTTTGGGCGATGGCCGAGGAGTAAACAACCAGCTCGCAGTCCACCGGCAGCGGTCCGATGACCACCGACTCGCGCGCGAGCAGGGTCCGCACGTCGTCGGTGAGCGCATCGTCCTCCCCGGTCACGGAAAAGCCGGCCTGGGCGAGATAGATGGCCAGGGGGGCCACCCCCATGCCACCGACGCCGAGGCAGTGAAGGTGGCGCACCTCGTGCCCGAAAAGCGTGGGCCGCACCGCGGGTCTCATGCGGCGGAGGGCAGCGGCGCCGCGGGAGTAACCGGCGGCGGCGTCACGATTTCATCCAGGTCATCGAGCATCAGCTCCAGCGAATTCGCCCGGTCCATGCGCTGGAGATTGCCCCGAAACTTGCGGAGCAGCCAGTCGTTGAAAATCGTGTCCAGCACCTCGGCATGCAGCGTGGCGATCAACGCCTGCTCCACGACCAGGCCGCCGCCCTGCCGCTCAAAGAACGCGGCGTTGGCGCGCTGGTGGTCGTCGGCGGCCTGCGGGTAAGGCACGAGGATGGCGGGCGTCTCGCAGCGGATCAGCTCGGCGATCGTGCCGGCACCGGCCCGCGAGACGACGAGGTCGGCGGCCGAGAGCAGCTCGGCCACCTGGTCGCAGAACGGGCTGAAGACCGCACGGATCGGCGCACCGGTCTTTGTCCGCTGCTCGCGCGAGTCGTTCGCCCCGCCCTTGTCGAGCCCGGTCACGCAGTAAACCTGCACCCCCTCGGCGGCGAAGAGCGGGAGCTTCTGGCGCACCCACTCGTTGAGCGGGCCGGCACCCTGGCTGCCGCCGAAGACAACGAGCACCTTCTGGTTGGAATCGAGTCCGAGCGCGGCCCGGGCGGCGGCGGTGGGCAGGCGCTGGATTTCCGCCCGCACCGGCATGCCCCCATGCCGCGTGGCCGCGGCGGGGACGCCGGGCAGCTTGATGCCCGTGGGCAGATAGACGCGCGTAGCCAGCCGGCCGAGGACGCGGATGGCGAGGCCGGGGACGCGGTTCGACTCATGCAGCGCAACCGGCACGTGGCGCAGCCAGCCGGAGACGGCGATGCCGGCCGAGGTAAAGCCGCCGAAACCCACGATGCCGTCGGGCTTCGTCTCCCGCACCAGCTTCAGGCAAAAAAAGAACCCGCGCGTCTGCGTCACCACGCAACGCACCAGCTTGAGCGGTGACCAGGAGAAGCCGGTGCCGGGCACGCGGAGGAATCCAAATTGCGGGTATTTCTCGATCAGCCGCGCATCCACCTTCTTCTGGCTGATCAGCAGGGTAACCGTGTGCCCGCGGGCAATGAGCCCCTCGGCGAGGGAAATGCCCGGCGAAAGATGACCGCCCGTGCCGCCGCAGGAAATGATGTACCGGCTCACGCGAGCACCTCCTGCATGGAGCGCAACCGGCCGCCGAGCGCGACGCGGCCCCAGGTACGCTGGGTGTTGAGCAGGATGCCGAGCAGCAGGCCCATCAGGAGCAGGTTCGACAGTCCGGCGCTGATGAACGGCAGCGACATGCCCTTGGTCGGAAACATGCCCGTGACGACGCCCAGGTTGATGATCGCCTGCAGGCAGATCAGCAGCAGGCAGCCGGTGACGAGGAGAAACTGGAACAGGTTGGGCGCGCGGCGGAGGTGGATCAGGCCGGCGATGAACATGACCGTGAAGACCACGACCACGCCGAGCGTGAACCACAGGCCCATTTCCTCGCCGACCACGGCGAAGATCATGTCGGTGTGCGCCTCGGGCAGGAAATTCAGCTGCTGGCGGCCCTGGCCCAGCCCGACGCCATCCACGCCGCCGGAGGCAAACGCCGCGAGCGACTGGTACAGCTGGTACGTGCCGCCCTGCTTGTTGCCCTCGACATCGAGGAAGGCGAGGAAGCGGCGGAGCCGGTTGGGATTGAGCGCCACGGCGACGGCGAACAACCCGAACACCATCGCCACCGTCGGGACAATGTAGCGCCACTTGGCCCCCGACAGAAAAAGCAGCACGAGGCCGACGGCCACCATCAGCGCCGCGGTGCCGAAGTCCGGCTCGCGCTGCACGAGCAGCGCAAACACGCCAATGATGCCGAGCGGGTAGACATAACCGCGCTTGAACTCACCGAGGCGCGACTGGTTCAGAGCGAGATAATGCGCGAGGCAGAAGACGAGGCCGAGTTTCGCAAATTCCGAGACCTGCAGCAGGAACGGCCCGTAGCCGAGCCAGCGCCGCGCGCCGGTGCGCCAGACGCCGATCCCCGGGATCAGCACGAGCACCAGCATCACCGCAAAGCCCCCGCCGATCCACCAGGCATACTTGCGCAGATAGTCGAGGTTCAGCCGGCTCGTCACAAAGCAGACCACCGCGGCAAGCACCACGCCGATGAGCTGCTTGTTGAGATAGTAATACGGCCCCTGCTTGAACGAGGCGCTGGCGCTGAACAGGATGGTCAGCCCGAGAATCGTCAGGCCAATGGCGCAGACGACAATGATGGCCGCGGGGTTGACGACGAACCGCGCGCGGGGGGCTTCGGCCGACAAGTCACGGGACATCGACGTAAGATCAGGGCTGTTTCGGCGTCGGGGCGTCCTCGACGGTGATGGTGGGCGGTGCGTCGGAGGCCGCCTTCGCGGGCGCCGGCGCGTCATCCCCGAACGAGATCGTTGGGATGCTCACGGGCTTGGCCGGCTCGGCGGCCTTGGCCGCGCCCTTCGACCCGGACTTACCGGCGGATTTTCCCGCTGGCGTCTGCCAGCCGGGGATGATGAGCTCCATGCCCGGGTGGATCTTCGCCGGGTCGGAAATGTTGTTGGCCGTGGCGATCTCGCCGATCTTGACCTGGTATTTGCGCGCAATGGCGCCGAGGGTCTCACCGGGCTTGACGGTGTGCTTCACGGAATCAGCCGGCCCCTTCGCGGCGGGAGTGGCCTCCGCCATCGCCCCCTTGGCCGGCGCCGGGCCGGCGGACTTGCCGGCCGTCGTGGCCGGGGCCTTGCCCGGGATGATGAGCTTCTGTCCCTGGCGGAGCGTGGACTCGGGCCGGAGGTTGTTCGCGGCGGCCAGATCGGCCTTCAGCAGGTGGTTCTTGTGGGCGATAGACCAGAGGCTGTCGCCCTTGCCCACGGTGTAGGTGGTGGCGGGCGTGACATCGGCGACCGGCTCGGCCTCGAGCGCCCCGGCGGCCGGGGTGTTCGGGCGCGTCGGGCTGTACCGGATGGCACTGGAGACGGAGAGGGCGGGCGAATTCGGGTCAAAACCCGTGGCCGTGTCACCGGACGCGACCGTCGGCACCGTGATGGTGGGCGAAGGGGCGTCGGTCTTGACGACCGTGTCGGCCGGCGCGGGTGTGGTCTTGGTCATCGCGCTGCAGCCGGGGTTCGCAAAAATCAGGATCAGCGCAAACACGTGGATGCCGACCACGATGCCGAATATTTTCAGGATTTTCATTGGGAGAAGTGTTGGTGGGTTGGTGGAGTTAAAGCTATCTCAAATTGGCGGCGGCGCTGAGTTCCCGCGCGAGTCGCTCGAACTGGTCGCCGCGGTCCTCGTAGTTGCGGAACTGGTCGAAGCTCGCAAAACCCGGGCTGAGCAGCACCTGGTCGCCCGGCACCGCCAGCTCGGCGGCGCGGCGGACGGCCTCGGCGAGGGTGGCGCAGGACGTGTGGGCCACGCGGAAGGTCGAGCAGTGGAACGCCAGCTCGGTGCTGACCTCACCGATGAGGCTGGCATGCTTCACGCGCGGCGCGATGCGGTGGATGAAGCCCGCAAGGTCGCCGCCCTTGCCCTTGCCGCCAGCAATCAGGATGACCGCGCCGGGGAAGCGCGCGAGCGCGGCCTCGACGGCATGAAAATTGGTGGCCTTGGAGTCATTCCAATAGCCCACGCCCTCGTGCTCCGCCACGCACACCAGCCGGTGACGACCGAGACGGAAGGTCTTGGCGGCGGTGATCAGCGCACGTTCATCGAGTCCCGTCCGGCGCCACCAGGCGGCGGCGAGGAGAAAGTTTTCCCGCTGCGGATAGTCCGCAAACACCGTACCCACCAGTCGCGGGTCGGCGGGCGAGCCCTCGGTGGGAACCGCGGCGTCGGCCGCCAGCGGCCGGTCAAATTTTTTGGCAAAGCGCACCACCGAGGAACCCGCCAGCACCCCACCGGGCACCGTGCGCGCCACCAGGTTCCACTTCGCGGAGAAATACGCCTCCATGCCCGGGTGGCGCTCAAGATGGTCCTCGGCAAAATTCGTCCAGAGCGCGGCCTCCGGCTCAAGGCGCTGGAGCATCTCGGCTTGGAACGAGCTCACCTCGCAGATCGCGAACGCGTCCTTCGTGCCGCCCGCCGTCTCCGCGGCCAGCTGCGCAAAGGAGTGCCCGACATTGCCCGTCGCCCACGCGGCCCGGCCGATGGAGCGCAGGGCATGCGTGAGAAATTCCGTCAGCGTCGTCTTGCCGTTCGTGCCCGTGATCGCAACCACCCGGCCACTCCAGCAGAGCGCCGCGAAGTCGAGTTCGGTCAGGCACTCCCCGCCGGAGGTCCGCGCTCGCGCGAGCCAGGGATGATCCGGGGCGAAGCCCGGCGAGAACACGGCAAGCAAATGACCCGCGGCCGCCTTGACGGTGAAGTCCGCGCCCTTCGCATCGTAGACCGTGCCCGTCGCCCCCAGCGCCGCCAGCAGCGCCCGCACGCCCTCCCCGCTCACCCCGCCGCCGAGGATGGCGACGGGCTGCGCGAGCAGCGGCTGCAGGAAAGGTGATGGGGTGAGTGCCATGTCAGCGGAGTTTCAGCGTGCCGAGTCCGATCAGCGCACAGATGAACGAGAGCACCCAGAAGCGGAGGACGACCTTCGTCTCCGGCCAGCCCTGCTTTTGAAAATGATGGTGGATCGGAGCCATCAGGAAGAACCGCTTCCCCTCGCCCGTCGGGCTGAGGCGCTTGGTGTACTTAAACCAGCCCACCTGGATGATGACGGAGGCCGCCTCCCAGACGAACACGCCGCCGACGATGATGAGCGTCAGCGGCTGCTGCACCATGAAGGCGATGATCCCGATGAGGCCGCCGAGCGCGAGCGAGCCGGTGTCGCCCATGAACACCTCGGCCGGATAGGAGTTGTACCAGAGGAAGGCCAGACCGGCGCCGACGACCGCGCCGCAGACAATCGTGAGTTCGCCCGTGTACGGCACGTGATTGATGAGCAGGTAGTCGGAGATGATGACGTTACCCGCCGCGTAGGCCAGGAGACCGTAGACAAAGGCGACCGAGATCGTACAGCCGATCGCGAGGCCATCGAGGCCGTCCGTGAGGTTGATCGCGTTGGAAAACCCGACCAGCCAGAGGAAGATGAAGATAAACAGCGCCCAGATTGGCAGGCTGGTGATCGGGTGCTTCACAAACGGCACCCACAGCTCCCGGATGTTGTCCTTGCTGTCGTGGTGCAGCAGGAGCGCGACAAGCGCGACGACGGTGATGAGGGTCTGCCAGATGATTTTCTCCAGCGAGGAGATGCCGTTGCGGGACTTGTGCACGACCTTCAGGTAGTCGTCGCGGAAGCCCACGGCGGTCAGCGCGGTGTAGACAAACAGCGCGACCACGACCCAGATATTCGGGGCAGCCCACAGCACCGAGCTCACAAAGACCGACACGAAGATCAGCAGCCCGCCCATCGTGGGCGTGTTCTTCTTGTCGAAGCGTTGCGCGAGGTCGCCCGTCCGGTCGTCGTCGTAGTGCTGGCCGAATTTCAGCCGGCGGAGCTTCGCGATCAGCCACGGGCCGACGAGGAAGCCGATGAAGATCGCCGTAACCGTCGCCATCACGGTGCGGAAGGTGTGCGACCGCAGCAGGCGCAGCGGGTGGAAGTAATTGTCGAAATCCGCGAGATAGCTAAGCATGAATGGCCTCCCGCGCGACGGCGCCGGTCAGGGCCTGCTCCAGCTGGTAGCGGCGGCTGCCCTTCACGAACACCGCACCGCGCCATTCGGCGAACACGCCCGCGATCGTCTCGAGGGCGGACACGATCTGGATCTGCCGCCGGAAATCACCCTGGTCGAGCACCCCCGCGCAGACTTCATTCGCCAGCACGCCGGTGACGAGGAGCCGGTCGGACTCGCGCAGGTTGAGCGACCGACCGAGCGCCCGGTGGTACATCGCCGCCTCGACCCCGAGCTCCTCCATGCAACCGATCACATACAGCCGCGGCTCGGACACCGGGGCGATGGCCTGGAACATTACGAGCGCATCGGCCATCGAGGCGGGATTGGCGTTGTAGCAATCGAGATAAAGCAGCCGGCCAGCCTCGTGGCGGATCTCACCCCGCAGCGGGGCGGGCGTCCATCCCGCCAAGCGAGACTGCAGCAGCGCCGGCGCCACCCCGAGGTGAATCGCGGCGGTCAGGGCGAGCGCGGCATTCTGCGCCATGCCGTCCGTCATGCGCGGCAGCTTGAACATCACCGGGGGCGGCGGGCCGTAGGCGATGACGATCACCGTCTCGGCCGGGTGCTGGAGAACGTTGAAATGGATCGTGTGCCGCGGCTGCGTGGCGGGGCGCAGCAGCGTAGAGCACTCCAGCACCAGCTGATTCACAAACATGTCGCGGAACGCGGCAAACTGGGTGCACTGCTTCGAGAAAATCGCGACGCCCTTGGGGTGGATCGCGGCGGGCAACACAGCCTTCTCGCGCGCCACGCCCTCGAGTCCGCCGAGTTCCTGGGTGTGCGCCGCGGCAATCAGCGTGATGAGCGCCAAGTCGGGCTCAATCATGTCCGCGAGCGGCTTCATGTCGCCCGGTCCGCTGATGCCCGCCTCGATGACCGCGAACTGGTGCGATGCAGGATCGAGCCGCGTGAGCGTGAGGGGAACGCCGAGGTGGTTGTTGAGGTTACCTTCGGTCGCGAGCACCCCACCCGCCTCACCGCCGAGCAACAGGGCGAGGAGATTTTTGGTGGACGTCTTGCCCGCGCTGCCGGAAATGCCGATCACCGGGCCGCGAAACGTCCGGCGGTGTTCGCGGGCGATAGCCTGGAAGGCGGCCAGTGGATCCGCCACCACGAGCTGCGGCAGGGAAAGCGCGGGATTCGCAACTGCGACCAGCGCAGCGCTGGCACCCGCCGCCTGCGCCGCCGGGAGAAATTCATGGCCGTCGCGCTTCGCCGTCTTCAGCGCGACAAACACCTGCCCCGTGCGGAGCTGGCGCGTGTCCATCGTGAAACCCGCCAATGCCGCCTCCGGCTGGGCCGTCCAGCGTCCGCCGGTCCACGAGGCAAGTTGGGCTGGAGCAAAGGTGGGCATCAGTCTTTCAGCGTCTTGATCCCAATCAGCTCGCGCACGACCTGCCGGTCATCAAACGGGATGACAGTGTCGGCAAATTCCTGGTAGCTCTCGTGACCCTTGCCCGCGATGAGCAGGCAGTCGCCGGCCTGGGCGACATCGAGCGCGAGGCTGATAGCGCGGCGGCGGTCCTCGGTCCACGAGATCTTGGCCGGCGCCGTGACGCCAGCCTTCATGTCGGAGAAGATCTGCGTGAGCGCCTCGCTGCGGGGGTTGTCCGCGGTGGCGAAGGCAAAGTCGGCGAACGACTGCACGGCCTTCACCATCAGCGGGCGCTTGGTGCGGTCGCGGTTGCCGCCGCACCCGAACACCACCAGCAGCCGGCCGGGCGTAATCGCCCGCAGCATCCCGAGGGCGTTGCGCAGGGCGTCGTCGGTGTGGGCGTAGTCCACGAGGACATTGAACGGCTGGCCCTCCTCGATGCGCTCCATGCGGCCGGCGACCCCGGCGAAGGCGCGTAGGCGGGCGAGAAACACGACCGGGTCGCGGCCGAGGCCCCACGCCGTCGCGATGGCGGCGAGGAGGTTGCTGACGTTGTACCGACCGATCAGCGGAGAATCGAGATCCATGGTCCCGCCGGGCCAGACGAGACGGAACGTGGAGTTCTTGAAATTGAGCGCGACGTTTTCCGCGCGAACGAGCGCCAACGGGCTTTCCCCGTAGGTGACGGTTTTCACGCCGGCCGGGATGTGCGTGAGGAGTTGCTCGCCGTAGGGGTCGTCGAGGTTGACGACAGCGACCTTCGGCGCGGCGCCGGTCTGGCCGTTGAAGAGCCGGGTCTTCACGGCGAAGTAGGCGTCGAGCGTCTTGTGATAGTCGAGGTGGTCGCGGGTGAGGTTGGTGAACACCGCCGCGCCAAACTGCAGGCCGAGCACGCGCTGCTGGTCGAGGCCGTGCGAACTGACCTCCATCACCGCCTGCTTGCAGCCCGCGTCGCGCATCTGCGCCATCATGCCGTAGATGTCGAGGGACTCGGGCGTGGTCCGGAACGACGGCACAGTCCGCGCACCGAGGTCGTAATTGATGGTGCCGATCAGGCCGACGCGCTGGTCGCCGTTGAGGAAATGCTTGATGAGATGGGTAACGGTCGTCTTGCCGTTGGTCCCGGTGACACCGATGACCGAGAGGTCGCGGTCGGGATACTTGTAGTAACGCTGCGCCACGCGGGCGAGCGCGGCCCGGGCGTCGGCCACCTCGATGAACGTGACCTTGGCCGGGGCGTGGGCGGGCAGCTTCTGGGTGACAACGGCCACGGCGCCGCGGCTCACAGCCTCGTCGATGTATGAGCCGCCGTCGGCGCGGAGGCCGGGCAGCGCAAAGAAAAGGTTCCCCGGGACGACGCGGCGGCTGTCCATCACAAGGCCGGAAATGGGGCGGTCGAGGCTGCCCTTCAGGGCAATGATCTCACCGTCGGTAAAATAATCGGAGAGTTTCGGGGCCATTTTGAAAACGCGGTTGCGGCTGAGGGTTTCCTGACGCGTGCGGAGCGCGGGGCGCGGGCGGAACGCGTGGATCAGGGGATAATCTTGTGTGAGGTAACCGATCACCGGCGGCCTCCTTCCATGGCGAGGGCCGTGCGGCCCGAGGTGTCGTAGGCGGGCTTGAGGTCAAGATACTGGATGAGCTGTTCGCCGAGGTGCTTGAACGACGGGGCGGCGACCTTCGCCCCATAAGCGACGCCGCCCGGTGCATGGGCGTCAGCATCGTCCACAATCACCGAAATCGCCACCTGGGGGTGGCTCGCGGGGAAAAATCCGACAAAGGAAGCGACATGGTGCTTCTTCGAGGGCAAAAGCCGGGTGGTGCCGTTGGCCATCACCTCGGGCATGTATTTCTGCGAGGTGCCGGTCTTGCCCGCGACCTCGTAGTTCGGAATGGCCGCCTCGGGCGCGGTGCCCTCGTTGCCGTAGCGGGTTTTGCGGTCCGAGACCACGCCCGTCAGCAGGCGGGCCATGGTGCGGGCCGTCTCCTGGGTGATCACGCGCGACTTGGCGACGCCGAGGTAGCGGTAGACCGGCTCGCCGGAGGAGTCGTTGATCTGGCTGATGATCTGCGGCCGGAGCAGGTAGCCGCCGCTGGCGATGACGCCCATCGCCATATGCATCTGCATCGGCGTGGCGGCGATGGACTGGCCCATCGGCATGCGCGTGATCGTGAGACCGTCCCATTTCGCCGGGGACGCCATCGAGCCGACAATCTCGCCGCCGACGGGAAAGCCGGAAAGCTGGCCGAAGCCGAACGCCCGGGCGTAGGCGTAGAAGCGATCGTCCCCGAGCTTCATCGCCAGCTGCGCGGCGCCGCGGTTGCTGGAGTGCGAGATGATCTCGGCGACGGACAGCGGCTCGTCAAAGTGGTGGTCCTCGCCCGGCAGGCCGCGCGTCCGACCCTTGTAGTCGATCTTGTCGATCGAGCAGTCGAAGCGCGAAGCGGACGTGACCAGGCCCTCGTTCAGCGCGCCGGACGCGGCGACAATCTTGAAGACGGAGCCGGGCTCGTACATGTCGGAAACCGCCACGTTGCGCATGGCCCCCTGCTCTACCGCCGGCACCAGGTTGTACTCGTTGAGGTTGAACGTCGGGTAATTGGCCAGCGCGAGGATGAAGCCCGTCTGCGGGTCGCTGATGATGATCGTGGCTTTCTGCGGGGAGTATTTCTTCGCGAGGGCGTCGAGTTCCTCCTCGGCCATGTGCTGGATGGCGGAGTCGATGGACAGCCGGACGGTGAAACCGTCGGACGCCGGAACGTCGCGGGTGCGGAACTGCGCGAGTTCGCGGCGGAGTCCGTCGCGTTCGCCCTCGCGCCAGCCGTCGCGGCCGTGCAGGTAAAAGTCGGCATAACGCTCGATGCCGGCAGCAGGCTCCCCCTGTTTGTTGAGGTATCCGATGACATGCGCGGCGAGGGAATTGTGCGGGTAGGCGCGGCGGTAGGCGCGCTGGCCGTAAACGCCCTTGATCCCGAGCGCCTGGATCTTCGCGTAGGTGGATTCCTCAACCGTCTCGCTGAGCTTGGCCCAGCGGATCGGACGCAGGCCGTTTTCGTCGGCATTGTCGTCGAGCACGGTGTCGTCCGAGGCAGTATCGGTGGCGGCGGTGACCATCACAGCGGTTTTCGCGATCGGAGTCCGTTCGGCCGACTCAGGGTGCAGGGCAAAATTGATCACCAAATCCCCCGGTTTCGCAGGCGACGAGGCGGTTGAGGCGTTCGTCGGGACGGCCGGGCGGGACTTGGTGAGAAGGGTCTTAGTCAGGTCGGCGAGCGGCAGGCCGATCAGTTCGGCGAGCTGCGGCCATTTCGTCTCGTCCTCCTTGCGGAGCGACTGCGGGTCCACGCCGAGGACGATGAGCGTCCGGCTCGTGGCGAGGATGCCGCCCTTGGCGTCGAGGACGTCCCCGCGGCGCGCGCTCTCGACGATGATCTGGCGGCGGGCCTTGTCGATGAAGCGGACCAGCACGTCGCGATCAATGACATGCAGGAAGACCAGCCGCGCGCCGAGTCCGGCGAAACAGACCAGGATGACAACGGCCAGGAGGACGATGCGGTAGCTGGAGGCAAAGCCCTTGGACATGGGAGTCAGGGCGCGAGACCGGCAACGCGGAGGGAGACGGTGACGGACTTCACGCCGTCATTGAAGAGGCCGCGGTTGTGCTTCTCGGCGAGGCGCATGACGGGATCGAACGGCAGGCGCACGATCTGACCCGCCGGCGGGGCGATCAGGCCCAGGTGCCACTCGCTGTTGCGCTGCTTGAGCAGGGCCGGGTCCTGTTCCGCCTCGAGGATGGCCTTGGTCTCGTTCAGGCGGCGATCGCACTCGGCGATCCGGGAATCGAGGACCTTGGTGGCGTTGGCCGTCAGCGAAATCTGGTGGCGCATCCACACGGTGCCGAGGCCGATGGAGCCGGTGAAGCAGATCATGACCAGCGTGTATACGAGCATCTGGTTCACAAAGGCGTGGTTCGAGAATTTCATGGACGGACGGGTACGGGTCAGAGTTTGCGGAGGGCGCGAAGCTTGGCGGAGCGGCTGCGGGGATTGGCGGCGAGTTCGGCGTCGCCGGGCGTGACGGGCTTGCGCGTGAGCGGCTCGGCGGTCTTCACGCGGAAGTCCTGCGGCGTGGCGTCATTGGCGCTCTCCGGCTGGCCGCACTGGCGGCGGAAGAACTGCTTTACGGGCCGGTCCTCGAGGGAATGAAAGCTGATGACGGCGAGCACGCCGCCGGCGCGCAGCTTCGCAAACGCGGCGGGCAGTGCGCGTTCAAGGGCGCCGATCTCATCGTTCACCGCGATGCGGATGCCCTGGAAGGCCCGCGTCGCCGGGTGAATCTTCATCGTGAAACGGTCGCGCGGCGGAATTGCCTCGGAAATCACCTCGGCCAGCGAGGCGGTCCGCGCCAGTACCCCCGTGCCGCGGACGGCGATGAGCGCACGGACGATCCGGCGCCAGTGGAAATCCTCGCCGAAGTCGCGGATTGCGCGGACGAGCATTTCCTCGGTCGCGGTCTCGAGCCAGCGCGAGGCGGGGACGCCACTACGGGTGTCCATGCGCATGTCGGCCGGGGCGTCGTGCCGGAAGGAAAAGCCGCGCTCGATGTCGTCGAGTTGGAACGACGAAACGCCGAGGTCGAAGAGTGCACCGTCAAACTCCCCCGTCGCCAGCTCCGCGAGCCGGCCGAAATCGTGGTCGATGAGCTCCAGCTGGCCGGGAAACTCTGCCGCGAGCGCGGCGGCGCGGGGCTGGGCCGCCGGGTCGCGGTCGAAGGCGGTGACGTGGATGCCGGGGGCCGAGGCCAGAATCGCGCGGGTGTGCCCGCCGCCGCCGAACGTGCCGTCGAGGTAGCGGCCGCCGGCCACCGGGGCGAGGAGCTCCAGCACCTCGCGCAGCAGGACGGGCTGATGGCCGGGCGTCATGATGACAGTCGCGGAAAATTCCTCAGCGAGCACCGTGCGCATGGGAGGCGTGCCGCAGCGACTGGGGCTTGGCCGGCGTGACAAGGCGGAGAATCAGGCTGTCGCGCACGCGGGGGGTGACGACCGTGGCCGAGAACGACAGGCCCGAATCGGCATCAATCCAGGCCGGATAGGACGGGCGCAGCGTGTTGAACGCGGCGGCGACCTGACGCAGTGACTTGCGCACTGCGGAAACCTTGGCTTTCGCGGAATTTTTCATGGTCAAATTCCAATCCGGCGCATGAGGTCCCCGAAGTTCTCGCCGGAGGTGCGATCCTCCACCTTGCCCCACCGGGCCGGCGCGTAGATGTTGAACTTCGTCAGCGAACCCACCAGCACCGCGTCCCGCTTGATGCCGGCATGCGCCATCAACGCCTCGTCGAGGCTGATGCGACCAGCCTTGTCGAAAGAGAACAACTGCGTCTGCGCGAAAAACCGCGCCACAAAGTCCTGCCCCGCCCCGTCGCTCAGCGCCATCGTGGCGATCTTCGCGTGAAGCTTCTCCACCTCGGCGGGCGGCAGCACCGCGATGTAACCGTCCGGGTGCGGCGTCGCCAAAAACGTGTCGGCTTCCTCGTGCGCATACCGCCACGCCGACGGGACCGTGAGACGGTTCTTGTCGTCGAGGGTGTGCCTGAAAAGGCCGGTATAAAATGCTTTGCCGGGTAACGCCATGGGGGTCGCAGGGCCCTAATTGCCCCACAACGCCCCATTTCAACCCATTTTACCCCACAACCGTCAAGCATTTACCCCTGAAAAAACGCGTTTTTTTGTTCACATCTTATCCCCAAACGAAGGGTTTGTTACATTGCGCAAACGCGCCGCGTTTACGGATCGGTGTGCCCACGGAACACACGGAATACACGGAAGCGGTCAGCCGATCATGGATTCGGGGAGGTTGCTTCTGTGTATTCCGCGTGTTCCGTGGGCCAAATCCGGAATTCGCTCGCCTGTCCCGCGGTGAAAATTACAGCGTCCCTCCTCCCCCTCATGTTCGAAATCAGAACCACCGCCGGCCTCTCGAAGGCGGAAACCTATCGCGAGCTGACGACGCAGCTCGCCGGGCTGCTCACGGGGGAAACGAACGGCCTGGCCAACGCCGCCAATACCGCCGCCCTGCTGTTCGCCGGGCTCGGCGACGTGAACTGGGCGGGCTTCTATTTCATGCGCGGCGGCGAGCTCGTGCTCGGGCCGTTCCAGGGCAAGGTCGCCTGCGTGCGGCTCCAGCTCGGCCGCGGCGTCTGCGGCACCGCGGCTCAACAGCGCACCACGGTCGTCGTGGCCGACGTGGAAAAATTTCCCGGCCACGTCGCCTGCGATCACGCCTCGCGCTCGGAGATCGTCGTGCCGCTGATCCAGGCCGGCAAGCTCATCGGCGTACTCGACGTGGACAGCCCGTCGCTCGCGCGCTTCGACGCGACCGACGCCGCCGGTCTGGAAAAAGTGGCGCAGCTCTTCCTGCAGGGCTCCGATCTCCAGCACCTCGCCGACTGACCCGCTGATTGTCATTCTGAACGAAGTGAAGAATCCACTTGGACATCATCGAAGCACGCCGCGCTATCCCACTGGATTCTTCGCTGCGCTCAGAATGACAAACGTGGTCCAACGATTGTCATCGCGGGCGCGGCGCCGCCAAGCGTGGCGATCCATCCGGATGGATTGCCGCGTCGCCGGCCAAGCGGGCTCCTCGCAATGACAAACGTTGATTCCCTCGTCCTGGGCGGCGGTTGCTTCTGGTGTCTCGACGCGGCGTACCAACTGCTGCCAGGTGTGACCAAAGTCACCTGCGGTTACGCCGGCGGTCACGTGGACAACCCCTCGTACGAGCAGGTGTACACCGACACCACCGGCCACGTCGAAGTCGTGAAAATCGACTACGACCCGACAAAAATCACGCTGGAGCGGTTGCTCGCGTTTTTCTGGCAGGTGCACGACCCCACCCGGACCGATGGTCAGGGCCTCGAGGACATCGGCACGCGCTATCTTTCCCGCATTTATTATTCGAACGCGGCGCAGAAAACCGCCGCCGAGAAATCCCGCGCCACCGAGCAAGCCACGCTGACGAAGCCGATCGCCACGGAAATTTCCCCGCTGGAAAAATTCTGGCCCGCCGAGGAGTATCACCAGAACTATTTCGCCCAGCACCCCGAGCGCGCGTACTGCGCCGCGATCATCAAGCCAAAGATCAAAAAGCTTAAAACCGCTATAGCCCACGGAACCCACGGAATACACGGAAACTAGCCAATTTTCCGTGTATTCCGTGGGTTCCGTGGGCAGATAAACCCCTGCTCCTTTCCCTTCTCCCCATGATGAAAAAGTCCCACCCCGCCCGCCCCGCAACCCGCCGCGCATCGAAAGCCAAGACGCCCCGCGCCACCCCCGCGAATACGCCGGTCGAGCGCGAGTTCATCGCGCAGAACGGCTACGCGGACGCGTTCAACGAAGTGGTGCTCGATGTCATTTTCACCGATCCCGCGGGGAAGGAGTTTCGGGTCCCTGCCTTCTGGGCCGGCGGCAAGGTCTGGAAGGTCCGCTACGCCTCGCCGCTCACCGGCACGCACAGCTACCGCACCGTCTGCTCGCCCGCGACCGACGCCGGGCTGCACAACCGCTACGGCGACGTGGCGATCTCGCCCTACTCCGGCAAAAACCCGCTCTACGCCCACGGCCCGGTGCAGGTCGCCGCGGACAGGCGCCACTTCGAGCACGCCGACGGCACCCCGTTCTTCTGGCTCGGTGACACGTGGTGGATGGGCCTGTGCAGCCGCCTGAGCTGGCCGCAGGGGTTCAAGACGCTCACCGCCAACCGCGTGAAGAAGGGCTTCAACGTCGTGCAGATCGTCGCGGGCCTTTACCCCGACATGCATGCCTTCGACCCGCGCGGGGCGAACGAGGCCGGATTCCCCTGGGAGGAAGGTTACTCGCACATCCGCCCGGAGTTCTTCGACGCCGCGGACAAGAAACTCGCGCACCTCGTCGCGAACGGCATTACGCCCTGCATCGTCGGCGCGTGGGGCTGGTTCGTGAACTGGATGACCGAGGACCAGCTGAAGGCGCACTGGCGCTACCTCATCGGCCGTTACGGCGCGTGGCCCGTCCTCTGGTGCACCGCCGGCGAGGCGAATCTCCCGTGGTACCTCGCGAAGAATTTCCCGATGGATGACCGCGAAATGGTCAAGGGCTGGACAAAGCTCATCCGCTATCTGCAGGAGAACGACCCGTTCAACCGCCCGGTCACGATCCACCCGACCGCGATCAACCGTTACACCTCTCGCAACGCGACGGACGACGAAAACCTCCTCGATTTCGACCTGCTCCAGGTCATGCACGCGCAGAATGAGTCCGTGGAACATGCCATCAAGGCCGTGCGCGAAACCTACGCGGCGACGCCCCGCATGCCCGTGATCAACGGCGAGCCCTGCTACGAGATGCTCATGGGCACCATCACCGCACCCTGGCCCCGCCGGGCGTTTTGGTCCTGCGTACTCAATGGCGCGATGGGCCACACCTATGGCGGCAACGGCATCTGGCAGTGCAACCAGCCCGGCATCCCGCACGGCGCGTCACCGCACGGCGGCAACTACGGCAACACGCCGTGGATCGAGGCGATGAACTTCACCGGTTCCGCCGAGTGCGGCCACGGCAAGGCGCTGCTCACCCGCTACGACTGGTCCAAATTCGAGCCGCATCCCGAGTGGGCGGTCTACACCGGCGATGTCCAACTGCCGCTGAAAGGTGCGCAGTGGATCTGGACGTCGCGCGAGGAAGACGCCGCCAAGGACGCCCCCAACACTCGCCGTTACTTCCGCAAGACGTTCGAGCTCCCTGCCGGCAAGAAAGTCGCCGACGCCCGCCTGCGTTTCTCCGGCATGCACCACTGCGAGTCGCAGCTGAACGGCGCGCCCTCCGGCGTCGCCTGGGACTGGCACGGCGGCCACCAGTTCAACGACCGCGCCCACTTACTGAAGCCCGGCAAGAACACGCTCACGCTCTGGTCCGAGTTCCGTCCCGCCGCCGGCGACCCGGTACCGGCGCTCATGGCGGTGCTGGAGGTAAAGTTTAAGGACGGCAGCGTGCAGCGCATCGTGAGCGACAGTTCGTGGAAGGCGCTCAAAACCAAGATCAGCAGCTGGGAAACCCGCGGCTTCAACGACAGCATCTGGCCCGCCGCGCAAGTCGTCGGCCAGTTCGGCGACCAGCCCTGGGGTCAGTTCAAACCCTTCGACCAGAGCCTCTACGGCCCGCAAACCGCCGGCAGCGCGCAAACGCGTGTGACCTACGTCCCCTACCACGAGCCCATCGTCGTCTCAGCGCTGAAGCCCGGGGTGAGTTACACCGCCTCGATTTTCGACCCCGTCACCGGCAAGACCGGGAAGAAATTTCTCGTCAAGGCCGATGCGAGAGGCCAGTCCCGCGTCGACCCACCCGCTGGCCGCACGCACGACTGGGTTCTGGTGATCGATTGACCTCCAAGCGCTGAACCATGTTCGACCACGTCACCCTCACCGTGGGTGATTTTCCCAAGGCGAAGTCGTTCTACGAGGCGGTCTTGGCTTCCCTCGGCCTGAGGAGCTTAGCCGGCGACGGCAAAACCTACTGCGGCTTCGGCGTAGAGAAGCCCTCGTTCTGGATTGCCGCGGCTGAAACAGCCGACCCCGTTTCGACTTCGGTCCAGGTGGCGTTTGTTGGCACAGACAAGAGTCGGGTGGACTCATTCCATCAGGCGGCGAGGCCGTGGGCGCAAAAGACAACGGCTCCCGGGGTTATGACCGTGAGTACGGTGCTGGATTTTATGCCGCCTTCGTTTTCGACTTGGATGGTAACAATATTGAGACGGTCTAACGTGACCCAATGGCTCGCTTAGGATAATCCGCCTTACCCCTCTGCGTCCCCGCGTTCTCTGCGCGAAAAATCCGTTGGCTACGCCGAGTGCGCCGGCGGCCCGCCGGCGGTGCCCGTGATCACCCGCGCGCCGCGTTTGTAGGTGAAATACGAGTAGGTCCACTGGAACAGGACCGAGAGCTTGCTGCGGAAGCTCACGAGGAACAGCAGGTGCACGCCCAGCCAGGCGATCCACGCGGGAAAGCCGCTGAAATGCAGCCGGCCAATCTCCGCGACGGCGGAGGACCGGCCGATTGTCGCCATCGTGCCCTTGTCGAAATAAGCAAAGGCGGCGCGGCCCGGGGGAGAGAATTTTTCCCCGGTCAGCTCCTCCTTGATCACCTTCGCCGCGTGCGCGCCGGTCTGCATCGCGCCCTGCGCCACGCCGGGCACCGTCACGCCGTTCGGGTCCACCAGCGAAATAATGTCGCCGATCGCAAAGACCTCCGGGTGACCCGGCACGCTGCAGTCCGGCAGCACCTTCACCCGACCGGCGCGGTCCTGCTCAACCCCAAGTTGCTTCGCCAGCGGCACCGCGGCCACGCCGGCGCCCCAGACGATGTTGTCCGACTTGATCGTCTGGCCGTTCGCGACGACCTGACCCTCGGTGATGCTTTCCACGCGGGTGGCCGTGCGGACCTCGACGCCAAGGCGCTCGAGCTGACGTTGCGCACTCGCCGACAAATCCGGCGGATAGACGGCGAGCACGCGCGGGCTGCCCTCGAGGAGGATGACCTTGGCCTTCGACGGATCGATGTGGTCGAAGTCGCGGTTGAGCACCGTGCGCGTGAGTTCGGCGAAGGTGCCGGCCAGTTCGACACCGGTCGGGCCGCCGCCGATCACCACAATCGTCATCGCGGCGTCGCGCTTGGCCGCGTCGGTCTCGATCTCGGCGCGCTCGAACGCCAAGAGGATCCGGCGGCGGATCTGCAGCGCGTCGTCGAGCGTCTTGAGCCCCGGCGCGAATTGCTCCCATTCCGGGTGACCAAAGTAGCTCGTCATGCCGCCCGCGGCGACGATGAGATAGTCATAGCTGAGCTCGCCGTGCTCGTGAAGAACGCGTTTACCCGGCAGGTCGAAGCCGGTGACCGCCGACATGATGACGGTGAAATTCGGCCGCGCGCCAAAGATCGCGCGGATCGGTTGCGCGATGTCCACGGCCGAGAGTCCCGCCGACGCCACCTGGTAAAGCAGCGGTTGAAACAGATGGTGGTTCTGTTTGTCGATCAGCGTGATACGTGCAAGTTTGCCCGGGAATTTCTGGCAAAACGCCAACCCGCCGAATCCGGCGCCGACGACCACGATGTGCGGGAGCGGGGCGCGGGGCGTGGTACTCATGGTCAGGTAAGGTGGGCTCAGAGACCGCCGATGGCAACGCAGGTGCGGGGAATTTACCGAACTTCTGGTCGGGCGTAGGCCGACTGTTTGCGGCCGCTAACACTCGATTGTCATTGCGAGGTGGCCCGCTCTGGCGGGCCGACGCGGCAAGCCATCCGGATGGATCGCCGCGATCCGCCAAGCCGGAACTCGCGATGACAATCAATTTTGACCCAGACAAATTGATTGTCCTTCCACCCCTCTCACCGGTTACTCATCCCGAATCGCCCCATGCACGCCCCCACCAACATCCAGCTCATCGGCACCGAGGTCGCGATCGTCTGGGACGACGGCCAGGAGAGCTATTTCGCGGCGGAAAAACTCCGCGCTGCGTCGCCCAGCGCCGAGACTCAGGGCGAGCGGGATATCTTTGGCCACAAGTACGGCGGCGACGGCCCGAAGGCTTTCCCCGGCGTGTCGGTGCTTGGCTGGGAAAAAATCGGCAACTACGCCGTGCGGTTCGACTTCAGCGACGGCCACCGCACGGGGCTGTACAGCTACGATTACCTCCGGAAATTGTCGGCCTGAGTTTTAGCCACAATGAGGCACAAGGGATTTGGGGCTGCGCAGGAGCCACCATTGCGCCTATAGGCGCGCGGGAGAGATTGCCGAAGCACCGATCCCCTTGTGCCTTTTTGTGGCCATCAATCCGGTGCTTGCCTCAGCTGGTCACCCGGCAAACCTTCCTCTTCCCATGAGCACGTTCATCTTCCCCGCCCGCACCACCTCCGCCGAGATCGAGCTCGGCACCACGCTGCAGCCGAAGTTCGGCCCCGACGGGCTGCTCCCCTGCATCACAACCGACCACATCACGAACGAGGTGCTCATGTTCGCGTTCATGAACCCCGAGGCGCTCGCCCTCACCCTTTCATCGGGCAAGGCCACCTACTGGAGCCGCTCCCGTAACAAGCTCTGGATCAAGGGCGAGGAGTCAGGCAATGCCCAGATCGTGAAGGAGTTGCGCGTGGACTGCGACCAGGACGTGATCCTGCTCAAGGTCGAGAACGTCGGCGGCGCCGCGTGCCACAACGGCTATCCCTCCTGTTTTTACCGCAAGCTCTCCGATGGCGCGACCGTGGCCGATCCGGCATCGCTGAAGCTCGAACTGACGGCGCGCCGGGTGTTCGACCCGGCGACGGTGTACAAAAAGAAGTAGGGCGCGGTCTCTGACCCGCCCTACTCCATTCCCTCAGCTCGCACCCGGCGTGAGGCCGCGCTCGCTAGTCTTGGCGAAGGTGATCACGCGCTGGAACTCCGCAGTCGCGGCGTGCTCGTGGGCGGCGAGTTTCTCGAGCGCCTGCGAGCGGTTGAGGCCGTCGCGGTAGAGGATGCGGTAAATCTGCTTCACGCGCTCGAGCTGCTCGGCGGTGTGACCGCTGCGCTCGAGGCCGACCTTGTTGAAGGCGCGCACCTCAGCCGGCGTGCCGTCGGCGATGAAATACGGCGGCAGGTCCTGCACGAGCTTGGCCATGGCCGAGAGCATCGCGTAGGCGCCGATGCGGCAGAACTGGTGAATGCCCGCGGCGCCGCCGATGACCACGTGGTCCTCGACCGTCACATGACCGGCCATCGAGATCGCATTGCTCATGACGATGTGGCTGCCGAGCACGCAGTCATGCGCGATGTGCGCATACGCCAGCACCGTGTTGTCGGAGCCGAGCGTGGTGTACTCGCCATCGTGGGTGGCGGCGTTGACGGTGACAAACTCGCGAAACACGTTGCGGTCGCCCGCGCGCAGGCCGGGACGGCCGCCCTGGTACTTCAAATCCTGCGTCTTGCCGCCGATGCACGCGTAGGGGTAGACCTCGCACTTCGCGCCCAAGGTCGTGAATCCCTCGACCGAGGCGTGGTGGTGCAGCTTGGTGCCGGCCCCGAGCACGACCCCGGCGCCGACGTAGGCGAGGGCGCCGATCTCCACCCCGGAGCCAAGCTGCGCCCCGGGCTCCACAACGGCGGTCGGATGAATGGTCGGCGCCATGGACTTACTCGGTGTCCTCCTCGATCACGGCAAACATCATCTCGGCGGACGAGACCACCTGGCCATCCACGGTGCAATTGGCCTCGGCCATCGCCATCTTTTCGCCGCGGTACTTCACGATTTTCGCGTTGATGATGAGCTGGTCGCCGGGCCGCACGGGCTTCCGGAACTTCACCTTGTCCGCGCTCATGAAGAACGCGGCCTTGCCGGCATTGTTCGCGCGGCGGAGCATCACGATACCGGCCGCCTGGGCCATGGCCTCGAGCTGCAGCACGCCGGGCATGACGGGATTCGCCGAGCGGGTGGCGCTGGCGGGAAAGTGACCGTTGAAGTACGGCTCGTTGATCGTGACGTTCTTGATCGCGACCAGCTCGTCCTGGCCGATGAACTCCACCACGCGGTCGAGCATGACGAACGGATAGCGGTGCGGCAGCGTGTCGAGGATGCGCCGGATATCCAACGACGTCTCGGTCGGGAGCACGCCGGCGGGACGGGGCTTTTTCTTCGGGCCCTTCTTGCGCTCCTCCAGCTTGGCGAACAACGCCTTGGTGAGCTCGGCGTTGATCGCGTGGCCCGGGCGGGTGGCGATGATGTGCGCCTTGAGCGGCATGCCCAGCAGCGTGATGTCGCCGATGATATCGAGGATCTTGTGGCGGACGAACTCGTCTTTGAACCGGAGGGGCTCCTTCGAGATGATCTTGTCGCCCTTGATGACGACGGCGCAGTCCAGCGAGCCGCCTTTGATCTTGCCGAGCTTCAGCAGCTCCTCGATGTCCTCGTAAATCGTGAAGGTCCGCGCCGCCGCAATCTGGGTCATGTACCGATCGGGATCGATCGTCAGCGAGAGGTGCTGCGTGTGGATGCCGCGGTTGTCCGCCGAGGTGCAGGAAATCTTCAGTTCGTCACAGGGCAGTGCGATGATGGACGAATCGCCCTTCGTGACCGACACCGCCGCATCGAGGGTGAAATACTCGCGCTCCTTGTCCTGCTCCACCGGCTCGCCCTGCAGGATCATGTTCACATAGGGCTTGGCGGAGCCGTCCATGATCGGGGGCTCGGAGGCGTTCATCTCGAGGATGACGTTGTCCACGCCGCAGCCGCTCAGGGCGCTCAGGACGTGCTCAACGGTGTGGATCTTCGCATGGCCCGACTGGATGGTCGTGGCCCGCACCAGGTCGGTCACGTCGGCGATCCGCGGCCGCAGCTCCGGGCTGCCGTTAAGGTCGATGCGTTTGAACACGATGCCATGGTCCGCCGGGGCGGGCTTCATCGTCAGCGTGACCGCCTCGCCCGTGTGCAGCGCGCTGCCTTGGATCGAGACCTCGCGCGCGAGGGTGCGTTGTTTCATAGGGTTGCAACAGTCTCGGAAACCCGCCCCGAGGAGCGCAAGCGCGATGTGGCGCGCGGCCTTGACAGCCCCGGAGCCGTTTCCCCACTGTTGACCCTTTCACCACTTAAAACCCGTCTTCAACCGCCCTCCGTCATGCCCGCAGCCAACGACATCCGCAAAGGCCAAGTCATCAAGTTCAACGGCGAGCCCCACCTCGTCATGGAAACCCAGCACCGCACGCCGGGCAACCTTCGCGCGTTCGTGCAGGTCAAGATGCGCAATCTGCGCTACGGCAAGGCCCTCGACCAGCGTTTCGCCTCGACCGACACGATCGAGGTCCTCCCGACGGAGAAAAAGTCCCTCGAGTTCAGCTACGCCGACCGCGAGGCGTTCGCGTTCATCGACCCCGACACCTTCGAGCAGATCGAGCTCAGCGCGGAGTTGCTGGGCGACAGCAAGCATTACCTGACCGCCGGCGGCAAAGTGGACGTCCTGTTCGTCGACGAGAAGCCCCTCACCCTCGAACTGCCGTCCACGGTGGCGCTGAAGGTGATCGAGAGCTCCGACGGCATCAAGGGCGACACCGCCAGCAACGTCCAGAAGCCCGCCAAGCTCGAGACCGGCCTCATGGTCCAGGTCCCGCTCTTCATCAAGGAAGGCGAGATCATCAAGGTCAGCACCGCCGACGGCAGCTACCTCGGGCGGGTTTGAGCAGAAGGAGGAATTAGGAGTTAAGAATGAGGAAGCCGGGCCGGCGGTTGGGTGCTGAAAACCGCTGCCTTCTCCGGCCTTCTTAATTCCTAAATCGGAATTCTAAATTACTTCGAAAGCGCCGCCACGGCGCTCGCGTAGTTCGCGGCCGCATCCTTGAGGTTGTTCGCGGAGCAAGCGAGGTCGTGCATCCGGCCGTCCCGCAGCCCGTAGATCCAGCCGTGCACCGTCAGCTCCTGGCCGCGGGCCCAGGCGTCGCGCACGATGGAGGTTTGCCAGACGTTGGCCACTTGCTCGATCACGTTGAATTCGCAGAGCCGCGCACTGCGGGCGGTCTCCTCCAGCTGGCAGAGGCACCCCTGGTGCTTCTCCGACACGTCCTGCACATGGCGCAGCCAGTTGTCGGCCAGCCCCACCCGCTCGCAGCGGACCACCGCCCGCACGCCGCCGCAGCCGTAATGGCCCACCACCATGATGTGCTTTACCTTGAGCAGATCCACGGCGAACTGGATCACGGAAAGGCAGTTCAAGTCGGTGTGCACCACGACGTTGGCGATGTTGCGATGCACGAAGACCTCGCCGGGCAGCAGGCCGATGATCTCGTTCGCCGGCACCCGGCTGTCCGAGCAGCCGATCCAGAGGTGTTCCGGGTTCTGCTGGCGGGAGAGTTTCTCGAAGAACTGCGGATCCTTCTTCCGGATGGCGTCGGCCCAATCCTGATTCTGCTTAAACAGATGCGGCAACGTGTCCATGCGTGTCGCATGCTCGAAACCCTGTGGTAATTGTCCACCCCGAATCCCGGGCAGTTGCCCGGTCATTTAACCCATAAAATGGCACGGCTAGGAGGCCGGCGGTGGTCGGACACGTCCCGAGCCGTATCTGAGGGCCTTGAACGAGCGCTAAAAATGCGGCGGTTTCTGCATTGCCCACGCCAAGTCGCCCGGCACACTGGGCGACCTTATGGGACGTCAGTGGCTCCACGCGAAACGCGCGATCGTCAACCTCAAGAAAGGCCAGACGGTCGGCAAACTGGTCAAGGAAATCACCGTCGCGGCCAAGCTTGGCGGCGCCGATCTGGGTGGCAACGCCCGGCTCTTCGCCGTGGTCGAAAAGGCCCGCAAGGCGAGCGTCACCCGGGATGCGATCGAGCGCGCCATCGCCAAGGGCGCCGGCACGAGCAGCGACAAGAGCGCCCTCGAGCACGTCATCTTCGAGGGCTACGCGCCGCACAAGGTGCCGGTCATCGTCGAGGTGTACACCGACAACCACCAGCGCACCGCCCCCGACATCCGCCAACTCTTCCGCCGCGGCATCCTCGGCCACGCCGGCAGCAACAAGTTCCTGTTTGAACACGTGGGCCTCGTGGAAGCGCACCACGCCGACCTGGCCATCGACCGCGAGGCCGCCGCCATCGAGGCGGGCGCCAACGAGGTCGAGGCGATCTCCCACGAGCAGAACGATGACCTTCCCGAAGGCCGCGCCGGGGCGCGCTTCATTTGCGACCGCACGGCCGTGCACTCGGTTTCGGTCTGGCTCGCGAAGAACGGCTGGACCGTCATCACGAGCGAAATCGGCCACCTCGCCAAGACCTTCCCCGAACTGAGCGATGCCGATCGCGCCGACGTCGGCGAATTCCTCCAAGCCATCGAAGACCACGACGACGTCCAGCGCGTCTGGGCCGCGGTGAAGTAATCCGAAATCTGTATTTGCAGGCGATTACGGAGAAAACTGAGGTAATCCGGAATCAATATTCCGAAACTCCGTTCCCTCCGTACCCTCCTGTAAAATTCCTCTTTTATGCCCACGCCCAACATCCCGCAAAAGTCGCCCATCGTTAAGGAAATGCCTCCCGGCACCTATTGGTGGTGCACCTGCGGCAATTCCAAGAATCAGCCGTTCTGCGACGGCGGGCACAAGGGCACCGGCTTCACCCCGCACAAGACGGAGCTGACCGAGACCAAGACCGTGGCGTGGTGCGCCTGCAAGCACTCGAAGAACGGCCCGTTCTGCGACGGCTCGCACAAGGCGCTCTGAGCTCTGCCCCAGGCGCCGGGCTCAGCAGATCATCCCGCGCTTCGCCGCGACCCCGTGGCCGATGGGGTTCTCTCCGATCCAGCGGTCGTCGATCGGCTCGGAGGCCGGCTGGTAGCGCGTGTCGGTCGAGAACCGGAAAAAGTGCGTCTGGTTGTCGAGGCTGGCGTGCACCGTGCGCATGCCGAAGATCAGCAAGTCGCCCATCCGGTACTCCGTGCTCAGCCAGCGGCCGCCCAGGTGTTCGCGCAAGCTGTAGGGGTTGTTCGAGAGCACCCCGCCCCACTTCCAGGGAATTTCGCCGGCCTTGATCTTCGGCCCCTCGGGCCGGTTTTCGCAGTAGGTGTCCACGTCGCGGTTGAGATAATTCTTCAACCGCTCCGCTTGGCGGTGCGAGCCCTCCAGCACCATCAGCCCACCGATGTCATAGCTGATGTCGCCGTACGGCACCCACAGGGAACAAAGCCGGGAGCTACCCCGACCCATGTAAACGTTGTCGCAGTGCGGATCCGTGCCAAAGCCCTTCCCCATCGTGCGCACCCAGGTGAAATCGAAGTGCCGGATGCTCTCACCAAAGAAACCCTCGAACAGACCGATGATTTTCCCCGAGTACAGCAGCCGTTGCATCGCGGCATTGGGTTTCGCCAGCGAATTCATGAACTCCACCGCGGGACGTGGATCCGCAAGGAAACTCATGTCGGCGCCGGTCTTTTTCACCGCCTCGATCGCCGGATAGGCCGGATCTAGCAAGCCCTGCTCCGCGAGTTTTTGGGTGATGTGCCGCCGCGCCTCAAGGATGTCGGCCCGCGCGAAGAAACCGGGAATGAACAGGTAGCCGTCCTCGTCGAACCGCTGCCGCAGCGCCGCGAAGTCCGTCAGCACGTCATCCGAGCGGCGCAGTTCGCCAAACGAGCTTTCCGTCAGGTCCAAGGCGTGGCCTTTGGCCAGGATCCGGGGTAACGTTGCGTGCATGGGAAATTCTCGCGGAGGCGGGGTTCGAGACTCGGCCTGCACCTTGCTTTGCCCCGGCCGCGCTCGCAACCCTTTAGATTGTGCGCGGCTCGCCGGTCGTAGGTCGGGCTGCACGCCCGACGTGCCTTGTCTGATGTCGGGCGTAAAGCCCGACCTACATCCGACCAATCCCCGGGTACAGCTCCGCAAACCGCAGCCAGGTGTCGCTCTCGAGCTCCGGCGCGTTGGACCGCACGATGTTCAGCGTCACCTGCAGCTCGAGCATCGCCTTGGCGAACGCCGCACGCAGGGCCTTGTCCTTCCCCGCCACCGTGTTCCGCAGCACCGTGGTCGTGACCGGCTCCACCTTCACCAGCGAGTAAATCTTTCGCGCCATCACGCTGCACTCCTCCACCGGCTGATGCACCTTCGGGTAATGCGTCTTCGCCAGGTATTCGAGGGTCATCAGCGCGGCCTTCCCGTGCTCGTCCTTGCCGTAGAAAATCTCGTCCGGAAACTCCGCCGGCAGCTGGTTTTTCCAGCTCCACACGGCGCCGATTTTCTTGCCCCAGCCTTTTTCACCCGGCTGTTTCTCCGGCAGATCCACGGCATCCCAAAGGTTCGGTCCGGGCTTTTTCCGGTCGGCGAAGATCGCGCACTTACCCACCGCCACCACAAACGCCTGGGCCTGCGCGAGGGTCTTGAGCCGGTATTTACGCGGGGCTTTCATCCTTCAACGATTACCAATTCGATCGATTTACAGAAGGTCGCAAAGGAAGCAAAGGTCGGAAATCAGGCTTTCTTCGCGTCCTTTGCGATCTTCTGTAAAAATCAGTGTTCCGGTCCGACTACCTTTATCGTCTGTGTGGCGGTAAACACCCCACCCTCCGTATCGGTCGCACGCACCTCGATTGTGTGCTCCCCCGCCGACAGGTCGGCCGGCAGGTACGCACGCCAAAGGTGGTAGCAGACGGTCGGATCGGGCAGCCGCTTTTCCGTCAGCGGCGCGGTGGCGGCATCCTGCGCGAGGTAGCGCTGGGCGTAGGATGGATCCCATTCGAGCACATGCTTCATCGCGTTGAAGGTCCGGCTGTCGAGGCGCGACTCGACCTTCCAGCTGTCGTGGCCGTTGAAAACGTTGGCGAAATAAGAAACGTAGCCGAGCCGGGCTTTCACCGCTTCCGGGGCATGCAGGCCAATCTGGTGACTGGCGGGTTCGCGGGCCGCGCGGTAGTCCGCGCTGATCTTGTCTCCCTCCACGATGAGCACGGCATAACCGTGCGGCGTACCATCCCACATCGTGGCGACCGGGATGCCGCTGGCATCGGGTGGACCGCCCCAGAAACCACCGCAGGCGGCGGCCACGTTATACTCGTGCAGCGGCGAAGCACCCTTCCAGCCGTCGGCGGTGCCGTAGAACACGTGCCGCTGGTAATGCGTGTGGCCGGACAGCCAGAAATTGTGCGGCCGGTTCTGCAGCAGCGCAAAGAGCCGCGCCCGGTCGGCGAGCCGGAAGGTCTCGGCGTTCGACGGGTTCGGATAAAACCCGCTCGACACGCTCGGGGTAAACCACGGGATATGCATCATCAGCACCACGGGTTCGTCGCGCGGCGTCACGCGCAGCAGGTTCTCCAGAAACGTCAGCTGGTCCGCCCGCAATCCGCCGACGTACCGCGGTCCGCCCATGAAGCGCACGTCATTGAGCGCGACAAACAGCACCCGGCCGTAGTGAAACGCATAGGTGGACGGGCCGTAGACCGCCTCGAAGCTCGCACTGGCGCCGCGATCGTCAGGCGTGTCCAGATCGAGGTCATGGTTGCCGTTGAGGTTGTACCACGGGACACCGATCCGGCCCATCACCGCGTTGAGCGGCGCGAACAAATCATGCCGGTCGTACACCACGTCGCCGAGAGTCACGCCAAACGCGTAGTCCTTCGTCCCCGCCAGCCGGCCCACCAGCGTGCGCTCGAGGTAACCGACTTCTTTCCCCGAGGCGGGCTGCGGGTCCGTGAAAATCAGCGCGCGAAACCGGTCCGGCTCCGCACCCGCGATCAACGGAAAATCCACCGCCGCCGCCGCGGCCGGCTCCCGCCGCCGGTAGAACTGCGGGAGTTGCTGCAGGTTCACGGCCGGATGCCAGTCCCTCGGCTTGATGACGAAAATCATGGCGCCGTCCGCCGCGGCCAGTTGGTAGTGCCCGGCCGCATCACTCAGTGCCACCGCCGTGCCGTCGGAGACCGCCACGCCGGCCAAACCGAGTTCGCCAACGTCGTGGAGGCCGTTCGCATTGCGGTCCTCAAATACCGTGCCGCTCACCGGGGCCGCCGCGGCCTTCACCACTGCCAGCAATCCCAGACCCAACGCAGCGGACAAGCGGAGTGAAACCATGCCGCGAGCAAAGCGCCACCCGTGTTCGGGTCGAGTCCGATGTCGGGCGGATTCGCCGAACCCCGCCGGTGGGTTCTGCGCGCTGACGCGAAATGTTGCCTGCCAGCGGGCAACCCACCCGGAATGGCGGGTCAAAGACCCGCCCTACCGGGACTCACGCCCGGGTGTTCCGGCGGCCAAAGATGAAGTACAGGATCGAGCCGAGGAACGGCAGCAGGATGATTACAACGATCCAACCGATTTTGTTGGGATGGTCGCTCTTGGCACAGTCGAAGATGGCTACGACCCACAGGATAAACCAAAGAGTGGAGAGGAAGTAGCCAAGACTGGTGTGCATGCCTGCAATCGTGTTCCCCCAGCCGCGCTGGCTCCCAAGAAACGCGAGGTAGGGCTTGTCCTGCCCCCGTGTTCCGGGTCTCCTGTCGACTGGTATGCGCCTTACCCCCATCAATAGCGCCGAAGCCGTCTTCGCGCCCTTTTTTGACGAACGCCTGGCCGAACTCCCGCGCTGGACCGCCGACGCCCCGGGCGCCCTCGGGCTCAAGCTTACCCAGAGCTGGGCCTTCGTCATCATCAATTGGGAGCGGCCGGCCGCCGACGGGCTCGTGCTCCGCCTCCACCGGCGTTTCGACGCCCTCGATTGCGCCGCCTACGACCGGGTGCTCATCACGATCAACCTGCCCGAGGACAGTGTCATTTCCATCGCCGCCGAAACCGACGCCGGCCCGCGCGCCCGCACCGGCACGCCGTGCGGCGCCACGCGCCACGAGGAATGGCTCGCGCTCGACGGCGCGAAGCGGATCGACGCGCTGACCGTGGAGGTGCGCAGTCCGCACCCTACCGCCGGCTCCGGCTGGCTGCTCTGGTTCGGCCTGCAGAGCACGGCGCGGCTCCCCTTCCACCTCGCCCAGTGGCAGGGCTACGACGAAAAATGGGACCAATATCTCCAGCCGCCGGAATTCGAGCCCACCTTCGAGCCGACCTACGGGCTGATGATCAACGCGGAGGAGCTCGCCGCGGTGCGGCGCGACTTCGCCGGCTCCGACGTCACACGCGAGCTGCGCACCGTCGCGAACATGGCGCAGAAGATCCGGCCCGAGAGTCTCATCCGCGAGAACATCAATTTCTGGAATTTCACCGGCTTCCGACGCGAGCGCGACATGGACGGCACGCTGACCATGCACCACGGTCCGTTCGCCGCCCAGGCCGGCGTGCTCTGGAAGGACAAGGCGCTGTGCCGCCTCGCCGCGCGGTTCGCGCTGAGCATCGTGCACTGCGACCACTGGGAGGACGTGTTTTTCGCCTGGATGCGCGGCGCCAACTGGGACCAGCGCGGCTTCGTGCAGTCCATCGGCGTGATTGATTGCGCCATCATTCTCGACCTGTGCGGCGAGTGGTTCACGCCGCTGGGCCGCAACCTCATCTTGCGCCGCATCGCGACCGAGGGCCACGGCGCGATGTGCCATGCCTCGTGGTGGTGGGAGTACATGTACCACACCAACCAGATGGCCTGGATCACGCCGGCCCGCATCTACGGCCTGCTGATCCTCGAGCAGACCATGCCCGCGTTCCACGAGAACTACCCGCGGCCTGCGGCATCGCGCGTGGCGCCGCACACGGACATCGCCTGGGCCGATCTGCAGGACAACCTCAGCAAGGCCCTGCTGTCCGACGGAGGTTACGTCGAGGGCGCGACCTATTTCACCTGGGTCGCCCGGCAGGCGGCCCTGTCCGCCCTGCTTTACGGGCGCGGGCGCAACCGCGATGCGCGCCAGCTCGTCCCGCCCCAGCTGTTCAAGACGGACCGGCTGGCCGAGATGCTGTATTCAACGGATGACGGCCAGGACATGCTGCTCACCGGCGACGCCTGCTATTGCACCGGCGAGAGCCTCGCCTTCCTCGCCTGGCTAATGCCGACGTCGCACTGGGTCACGATTTACCGCAAGTCCCTCCGGCGCGCCGGCGCCGCCGCGATGCTCATGGCGCTGCGCCTCGACCGGGAAATTCCTGCGGCCGGTCCCGCGCTCGCGCCCTTCCTCGAGATGCCCGACCTCGGCTACATGGCCTCCGTGCGGAAATTAGGCCCCGAGCTCGTGAAGCTGTTCATCCTCGGCAACAAGGCCGGCGGTGACCACCAGCACGAGGACAAGGGCAGCTTCATCCTCGAGTGCGCGGGCGACAGCTTCGCCTTCGACTTTGGCGTCATGGACTACGCCAATCCCGTCACCACCCTGATGAAACAGTGCCAGCGCCACAACATGCTCACGCCGTGGTGCGAGACGGAACGGCCCCGGCCGGATAACCCCCTCCGTACCGACGTGAAACCCCGCGGCGCCGGCGACGCCCAAAAATTCCACGCCACGATGGATTGCACTCCCGGCTGGGAGGGCTGGTTCACGAAGTGGCAGCGGACCTGGGATTCGCCCGCGCCCAACACGCTCGTCATCACGGACGAGTGGGCGATGGCGCAGGGCGAAGGCGCCCTCTTCCACTGGACCACCCGCCTGCCGATCCGGCTCGAGGGCCGCAAGGTCATCATCCCGGGCCGCCGCGCCCGCGCCGAGCTGCAATTGCCCGAGGGGGTCGAGGCCGTGATTGAGCAGCTCCCGCTGATGGATCCGCGCCGCCGCGCGACCGACGAGCAACGGCGCGAAATGATCCAGTTCGGCTGGGCGCAAGCCGAGACCCAGCCCCGACTCACGCTGCGGCAGCGCGGCCAGTCCGGCACTTTGCGCGTCGTGGTGCAGCTGTTCCTGAATCCACCGCCATGAGCTTCGCCGCCCGCCGCCCGCTGTCCTGGCTCACCGCCGGCCTGCTGGCCGCGGGGGCGGCTTCGGCGACGGAAAAGACCCTCCCACCCTCGCTCACCGAGGCGTGGCAGACGCTTTCCATCGGTTTTTACTCCGACGCCAGCGATCAGTTCACCGCCACGGCCAAATCCCGTGAAGCCTCGCTCGGCCGCGCCCTGACCCAGCTCAACCGCCCGCCGGTCACCCCCTCTTCGCTCGCGGAGGCCGAGCACCAGCTGGCGGAGCTGGCCGCCGGCACTGACATCACCAGCCACGCCGCGCGCTACTTCCTCGGCCGGTTGCGGCAGATCCACCCGATGAAACCGGATCCCGCCGCTGCCGCGCAGGAATATGAGCACCTGATCGCGACGCGGGCGGATGACACCTGGTGCCGGCTCGCCTTGGTCAAACTCGCGATCCTGCGGCTCACCGTCCTGCCCGCGGCCGGCTCCCTTCCCGCGCAACTCGCTGCGGTCGAGCCGTTGCTGGCCCACACCGCCGATCCCGCGACACAGCACGACCTGCACCTCGTCCTCGCCGAGGCCCGGCTGAATCACGAACTCTACGACGCCTCCACCCTCGGCCACCTGCGGGCGGCCCTCGCGACCACACGCGAGGCGGATACGATGCGCGCCGACCTGCTCATCCAGGTTGCGCGGCTGGCCAGCCTGCTCGGCGACCGCACGACGGCGAAGGAACACTACGAACGGTTCCTCCAGGACTACCCGAAGGAGCGCCGCGCCTTCACGGTCGGCGCGGCCCTGGCCCATCTCGACGGTCCCTTCCCGCCATGAACCGCCGCCTGCATCTCTTGGTCGCCCTCGGTCTGCTCGGCGCCGCCTACCTGGCCTCGGTGTTTTATATCGTGCACCTGCGGCGGACGGCCACCAACCCCCATGGTCCGCCGCGGCTGGTGATCCGCTTCGCCCACTGGCAGCTCGAGTCCGGCATGCGCGAGGCCTTCGACCTCATCGCCCACCGCTACATGGCGCTGCACCCGGATGTGCGCGTCGAGCAGTTCGCCGTGCCCGGCCGCGTCTACCGCCAGTGGCTCAGCACCCAGCTGGCCGCCGGCACGGTCCCGGACCTGGTCTGCTTCAACTCCACCGACCAGTCCGATGTCGCGCAGCTGCCGCGGAATTTCTCCGCCATCACGCGCTGGATGGACGAGTCCAACCCTTACAATGCCGGCACAAAACTCGCCGGCGTGCCGTGGCGCCTGACGTTTATCGATGGCGGGCGGAACCGCGCCACGTACATCGACCAGTACCGCAACTATTACGCCGTCGGCCTGAGTTCGCACTCCATGCGGATTTTCTACAACAAGGACCTGCTGCGTGAAATCACCGGCCGCGACGCTCCGCCCGCGGATTTCCGCAGCTGGCTGGAGCTCGGCCAAAAAGTCCGCGCCCATCGCCCGGGGCTCATCCACGTGGCCGGCGCGCACGACAACACCATCTGGTTGATGCCGACCCTCATCAACCAGGCGATGGCCAAGTGGATCCTCACGGGCGACCACGAGCTGCGCTTCGCGACCACGGGGTTCGACCTGTTCGGCGACATGCTCGCGGGCCGCTGGGATCTGCGGAGTCCGCCGCTGCAAACCTCGCTGCGCATCATGCGCGCGTTCGGCGCGGAGATGACGCCGGGATTCCTCCAACTCGACCGCGACAGTGCCATGCGGGCATTCCTGCGCGGCGAGGCCCTGTCGCTGCCCAACGGCACCTGGGATTATCCCACGATGCGGGAAGCGGCCAAGTTCCAGATCGGCGCGTTCCGCCTGCCCCTGCCCGGCCCGGATGATGCCCAATACGGCGGCTATGCGCTGCTGCCGGTTTCCGACGGGGGCGCCGGGACCGCCTTGCCGCTCTACCTCGCCCGCCAAAGCCGCCACCCGGAGGCCGCCATCGATTTCCTGCGCTACGTGACGAGCATGGAAGGCAACCGGCTCTTCTCGCAGGCCAGCCACTGCATGCCCTCGGTCGAGGGCGTGGCGATCGCGCCGGAGCTGCAGCCCTTCCAGCAGAACAACCACGGCTACATCATCACGGACGTGCAAAACGGCCCCCAGCTGATCAACGGCCCCGGCGCGGCCTACACGCAACTCTTCGAGACCAACCTCCACGTGCTCTACGCCCCCGATGGCGGCGTGGAGGCCTACACCCGCGTACTCGAGCGCCAGATCCGCGAAATCGTGGCATCGGATCTGCGCAAGCAGATCCACATCCAGCGCGAGAACCTGCGCCGCCGCGACACCGCCCTCGCCGCCCTCTCCTTCCTCGGCCCCACCGAGCAGACCGAGAGCGTTCGCCAGCAATCCAGCCAGCACCTCAACGAACTCCACCTGTATCTCATGGAAACCAAGCTCGACGCGGCGGCGAAACCGGGAGTTCCGGGATTGTCATTCTGAACGAAGTGAAGAATCCAGTTGGTTTACCTCGAAGCCCGCAGCGCACTCCCACTGGATTCTTCGCTCCGCTCAGAATGACAAACGAGGAGACTTCCCGCCCATCACCCATCGCCCATCACCACCTGATGAACTCACGCCGAGACGCCGAGGGATCTGAATGGTTTTTCGGATCTGATCTTTACCCTCTCTTTGCAGGTTCTGCCTCCGTCTCTGCACCTCCCTGTCCCTGCGTGAAATTATTCTGACCCACCACCCGTTTTCCCCATGAAACTGACCCCCATCAACAGCGCCGAGGCCGTCTTCGAGGCGTTCCACGACCCCCAGATCAGCGAACTCAGCCAGTGGTCCGTCACCGGCGAAGGCGTTCCCGGCTTCAAGTTCTGGCAGAACTGGATCTGGGTCCAGTGGGCCTGGGAAAAGCCCGCCCCCGACGGTCGCCTCGTGCGCTTTCACCGCACCTACGACCTCGACTGCTCCGCCTACGACCGCCTCATCTTCTGCACGGCCATGCCCGAAGGCGGGTATTTTGAAATTCGCGCCGAGACCGACGCCGGCCCGCGCACCCGCCGCGGCGAGCCCATGGGCGCCACCAAGCGCGAGGAATGGCTGCCGCTCGACGGCGCCCAGCGCATCACCGCGCTGACGATCGAGGCCCACTTTCCACCCGGTGGCGCTGGCAACGGCTGGATCTATTGGATGGCACTGCAGTGCACGGCCCGTTTGCCGGCGCACCTCGCGCAATGGGCCGGCTACGACGAGCGCTGGGAGAAATACCTGCAGCCCGAGAGCTTCGAGCCCACCTTCAAACCCACCCACGGGCTGCTGCTCACGGCCGCGGAACTCGACTCCGTCCGCGCCCGGTTCGCCGCCACCTCCATGGCCGACGCCATGCGCGACGCCGCCGCAGACGCCCGGGCCATCCGCCCCGAGTCACTCATCGGGGAAAACGTTTATTTCTGGAATTCCAACTCCCTTCGCCGCGAGCGCGACCACGGCAAGGTCATCACCATCCACGGCGCCAACGCCGCCCAGGCCGGCATGCTGCTCAAGGACAAGGCCCTCTGCCGGCTCGCCGCACGCTTCGCCCTCAGCCTCGCGCACAGCGGCAAGTGGGACGACTCCTTCATCTGCAACATGCCCGGCAGCACGTGGGAACAGCGCGGCTTCGTGCAGAGCGTCTGCGTATTCGAGACGGCCCTCATCCTCGACCTCTGCGGCGAGTGGTTCACCGAGGTCGGCCGCCAGCTCATCCTCCGCCGCATCGCCGAGGAGGGCATCGGCAACATGAACTTCGGCGTCTGGTGGTGGGAGTATATCTTCCATTGCAACCAGGTCGCGTGGTTCGCCCCCGGCCGCATCCTCGGCTACCTGCTGCTCGAGCAGACGATGCCCGCCCGCCACGAGAACTATCCCCGGCCCGTGCCCTCGCGGGTCGCCCCGTACACGGAACTCGCCGTCAACGACCTGCTCGAAAACCTCAACCGCTGCCTCCAGCCCGACGGCGGCTACGTCGAGGGCCCGACGTACTTCACGTGGGTCGCGCGCCAGGCCTTCGTGGCCTTGCACCTCTACGCCCGCGCCCGCGGCAAATCCCTGCAGGAACTCATGCCCGCGCAAATGAAGAAGACCTCGCTGCTGGCCGAGATGCTCTACTCGACCAACGACGGGCAGGACGCGATATTGATCTGCGACGCGATGTACATCTTCCCCGAGGCGCTCGCCTACCTCGCGGCCTTCATGCCCGACAGCCACTGGGTCACGATGTATCACAAGCAGGTGAACCGCCCCGGCGCCGGCGCCGCGCCCTCGCTGCTCGCGATGAGCCTCGCCGACTCGATTCCCGCCCAAGGTCCGGCGCTGCGGGCGTTCGTGGACATGCCCGACACCGGCATGATGTGCTGCGTGCGCCAGCTGCAGCAGGAGACCGTGAAACTCTTCCTCATGGGCAACAAGGCCGGCGCCGGACACACGCACGAGGACAAGGGCAACTTCGTCCTCGAGTTCGCCGGCGACAGCTTTGCACTCGATTTCGGCGTGGTGGACTACAGCAATCCGCTCGTCGAGGAACTGAAGACCGCCCAGCGCCACAACATGCTCACGCCGTGGTCCGCCGGCCTGCGTCCACACCCGGTCAATCCCATCAAGTCCGACATCCGCGCCCAAGGCCGCGGCGACGCCACGTCGTTCCACGCCACGATGGATGCCACCGCCGGCTGGGAAGGCTGGTACAAAAAATGGGTTCGCACCTGGGACTCACCCACGCCCGACACGCTCGTCATCACCGATGAGTGGGCCGTGGAAAAAGGAGAAGGCGTGATCTTCCACTGGACGACCCCTCTCCCCATGCGCCGCGAAGGCGACAAGGTGATCATCGAGGGCCGCCGCGGCACCGTCGAAATCACTATTCCCACCGGCACCGAGGCCATCATCGAGCAGCTCCCGCTCATCAACGCCGGCCGCCGCGCGATAGACCAACAGCGCCGCGAAATCGTCCGCTTCGGCCTCGGCCATGCCGACACCCAGCCCCGCCTCACCCTCCGCCAGCGCGGCACGAGCGGGACGCTGCGCGTCGCGGTGAAACTGCGCGTGAGAGCGAACCCCGCTTGATCCGGACACAAAAAAGCCCCGGCCTTGCGGTCGGGGCTGAATTTTTGCGACGCGGGCCTTAAGCCACGCGCTCGACGATGAGCGGCGGGGGCGTCGGGCGCTTCGGCGCGAGACGGTAGGCGTTCTTGAAGTGGTCGAGCGCCTGCTCGAGCTTCGCCTCGTCGTTGTAATGAATCATCATGAGCGGCTCGCCCTGCTTCACCTGCGTGCCGACCTTCTTGATCTCGGAAACGCCGACGGAGTAGTCGAGCTTGTCATGCGGGTTCTCCCGGCCGGCGCCGAGCAGGTGCACGCCGCGCGCGATCATCGCCGCGTTGATGGTGTGCACGTAGCCGCGCTTCGGGGCCGGGAGCTTGCGAATGTGTTTCGCCACCGGGAACTTGTCCGGGTGGTCGATGAAGGTGGTGTCGCCGCCCTGCGCCTTCACGAGGTCCTTGAACTTCGCGAGGGCCGAGCCATCGGTCAGGTGACGCTGCACGGTCTGCTTGGCCGAGAGGGTCGAGCCCGCAACGCCGGCAAGACGGACAATCTCCATGCCGAGCTTCAGCACGAGTTCCTTCATATCCTCAGGGCCACCGCCTTGGAGGAGCGCAATGGCTTCCTTGACCTCGAGCGCGGTGCCGACGGTGTCACCGAGCGGCTGGTTCATGTCCGTCACGAGCGCGACGCAGCGGCGCTTCATGGAGCGGCCGACGCGGGTCATGGAGCGGGCGAGCTGCTTGGCCTGCTCGAGATCCTTGATGAAGGAGCCGTTGCCCCACTTCACGTCGATCACGAGACCCTCGGAGCCCTCGGCGAGCTTCTTGGAAAGCACGGAGCCGGTGATGAGCGGGAGGCTGGGGATGGTGCCGGTTTCCTTGCGGAGGGCGTAGAACTTGGCGTCCGCCGGAGCCAGGGCCTCGCTCTGGGCGACGATCGCGCCGCCGATGCGGGCAAGCTGGGACGTGAACTGCTCGATGGTCTGGTGGCTCTTGAAACCGTGGAAGCAGCCGAGCTTGTCGAGGGTGTTGATGACGTAGTCGTGCTCGACGCCGCACATCATCGGGACCACGACACCGCTGGCCATGGCCAGAGGCACGAGGACGAGCGACGTTTTATCGCCGACGCCGCCGGTGGAATACTTGTCGATCTTCGGCTTCGCGATATGCGAAAGGTCGATGACCTCGCCGGAAAGCATCATTTCCTCGGTCAAGTCAGCCGTTTCCTGGGCCGACATGTTGGAAAAGTAGATGGCCATCATCAGGGCCGACAGCTGGTGCTGGGGCATTTCGCCATCCAGCGTGCTATCAATGATATAGCGAATCTCCTCCTGGGTAAACTCACCGCCGTCGCGCTTCTTTTCGATCAGAAACTCAAAGGTAGGTTTAACGAACCGGCGGGTGGGAATATTGCGTTTGCTCATGAAGGTAAGGAGTTTGCCATGGGTGGGGACCGCGGCGCGGAAAAGTTTGCCATCACACCTGCCCCCGGGAATTTGTCGAGCCAAAATTGCCCCGGTCGGCAGGCCTCGCGAAGGCCAATAGGAGAGCTGGGACCAAGCTTTTACACGAAGACCGCAAAGGTCGCGAAGGGTGTTCGGCCTGAATCCGCCGGCGTCTTCGTGGCCTTTGCGACCTTCGGGTGAAAAAATCCGGTTCAAATTGGAAACGGTCTCCAGCGGGCGCGAGCCGCCGCGGTTGGAACCTGCCGCTCCGCCGAACTCCGCGCTTGCGCGCTCCCCGCCCCCGCCCGGAATGTGTGCCGATGAACGTCGCCTTCAATCTCGCTTTGGATCTCGAAGCGGTGCTGCTCACTGCGGCATCGGCCGCCGGGCTGGACGTTCCCGGTTTTGTGGGTGACGTCCGCACCGCCGATCCCCGGCATGGTGATTTCCAGGCGAACGGCGTACTCGGCTACGCGAAGGCCCGCAAACTCAACCCCCGCGTCATTGCCGAAAAGCTCGTGGCCGCCCTCCCCGCCGCGGTCACCGGCGCCTACGACGTCGCCATTGCCGGCCCCGGCTTCATCAATTTCACCCTCAAACCCGCCGTCCTGCTCCACTGGCTGCGCACCTACGACTCGACCGCCCACCTGAAAGCCGGCGCCGGGACCGCCAAGTCAGGCCAGATCTGGGTCGTGGACTACAGCTCGCCCAACACCGCGAAGCAGATGCACGTCGGCCACCTCCGCTCAGCCGTGATCGGCGAGGCCATTTGCCGCCTGTTGGACTTCAACGGCGCCAAGGTCGTCCGCGACAACCACGTGGGCGACTGGGGCACCCAGTTCGGCAAACTGATCTGGGCCTGCAAGCAGGCGCGCGCCCGGGATGAAGCCGCCCTCAAGTCGGCCATCGCACTGGACCCCCTCGAGGAATTTGAGCGGCTTTACAAGGTGGGCAATGAGGCGGCCGACGCCGATCCCGCCATCATGGATCAGGCCCGGGCGGAACTCGTCAAACTGCAGAACGGCGATCCGGAAAACCTGGCCATCTGGCGGCAGATCAACGGCGACTCGCTCGCCGCGTTCCAGGTGATTTACGACCAGCTCGGCATCAAGTTCGACGTGATGCACGGAGAAAGTTTCTACAACGACCAGGTCGAGCGCATTTACCGCGAACTCACGGACAGCGGAATCGCCCAGGAAAGCCAGGGCGCACTCGTCGTCTTTCACCCGGAACACCCGCGCTTCAAGACCCAGCCGTTCATCATGCGGAAGGCCGATGGCGCGAGCAATTACGCCACCACGGACCTGGCGACCGCCCTCTACCGGCTCGAACATTTTCAGGCCGATGGCATCGTCGTTGTCACCGACTACCGCCAAGCCGACCACTTCGAGCAGCTCTTCCTGACCGTGGGAAAATGGTTCGCCGCGAAACATTACCGGCTGCCGGAACTCCACCACGTGACCTTCGGCGCGGTGACCGGCGAGGACGGCAAGGCCCTCCGCACCCGCGACGGCGGCACCATCCGCCTCAAGCAACTCCTCGACGAAGCGGAGGCCCGGGCCCTCGCGCTGGTCGGCGAACGGAGCTCGGACATCCCCGCCGGGGAGCGCGCCCAAATCGCGCAGACCGTCGGCGTGGCCTCGGTCCAATACGCCGACCTCTCCCAGAACCGCTCCAGCGACTATGTCTTCGCCTGGGACAAGATGATCTCCCTCGAGGGCAACACCGCCGCCTACCTGCTCTACGCCGGCGCGCGCATCCACTCGATCTTCCGCAAGCTCGGGGTCACCCCGGGCGAGGCGACCACCGAGGCCGCGGCCAGCCCGCTGGAGACGCCCGCCGAGCTCATGCTCGCCCGCAAGCTCGTGAAGTTCGCCGACGCCATCCGCATCGCCACCGAGACGCTCCGCCCCCACTTCCTCAGCCTCTACCTCTACGAGCTGGCCGGCGAATTCAGCGCGTTCTACAGCGCCGACAAGGTCGCCGTTGACGACCCCGCCGTGCGCGCCCGCCGGCTGCTGCTTTGCGCGCGAACACTGCTGGTGCTCGAGACCGGTCTGAACCTGCTCGGCCTGCGCACGCTCACGCGCATGTAACCGCGCAACGCGCGCGTGATTGTCATTGCGAGGTATCCCGCTCGGGGGATGCCGCGGCCATCCATCCATTCACCAATCAACCACGCAACATCGCGCCCAATAAACTCTTGCTGCGCCTCCGGACCACCGCCACATTCCGCGCCATGGCCATGGAGGAAATTTACATCCGCAGCGAATCCGAGACCGAGGCCCGCGGTCCGTTCAATCTGGAGCAGCTGGTCTCGCTCGCAGACACCGGCCAGGTGACCGCCGAGACCCTCTTTTACGACGCCACCACGGAACAGTGGTGCGCCATCGGCTCCAGCGAGGAGCTCATGGGCCAGATCCTGCCCCAGCGGAAAAAATTCAAGATCAAGAGCAAGGCCAAGGTCATTCTGTTGAACGAGGAGGGCGACAGCTCCCCCCCCATCACGGTGGACGAGATGCTCGCCGCCGCCGAGGGCCGCACCGCGGAAACCGCGGGCCGGCAGGATCCGACCATCGCGATGGCCCGCGCCGCCGCCATTGGCCGCTGGGCGGTCATTTTCATGTTTTTGGTCTGCGCCGTCGGCGAACTGCTCCCCGCGTCAGATGCGGTCATGGCGATGGACCCGATGAAGCTCCTGTCCTATCCGATGGTGCTCATCGGAGCGATTGACCTGGCGCTCGCCACCCTGCTCGGGCTCGGCGTCGTCAGCCTTTATCCTTTTGTCCGCTTCCGCGCCGCGCTCGGCCTGGGTTTCATCGGCTTCATCTTCTGGACCAATGGCCAGGTGATGCCGCTCCTCTACCTTGCCGGCGGTTCGCTCGGCCTCTACACCTGCACTATCTTTGTGAGTTACATGCCGGTGTTTCTGGCGGCCGCACTCGGGCTGGCGGGCTTGGGCGCCGTCTCTTGGTTCCTGATCTCCTGAGTCCCGCCGCGCGTCCATGGCCAGCCTTGCCGAGCACCGGCACTCAATCGCCCATTTTTTCCGCAAGGAGATCTGGGCCACCGCCCACCTGAAGGACCGTTCGCCCCGCGGCTGGCTCTACGCCACCCTGCGCGTCAGCTCGATCACCTGGACCGTCTTCAACGAGAACAAGGCCGCCAGCCGCGCCGCCGCGCTCAGCTTCAGCTCCCTCTTAGGCCTCGGCCCGCTTATCGCCATCGGCGTACTCGTCGGTGGCTTCATGCTGGGTCAGAACAACGACCCCCACCTGGTCGCCAACAAGCTCAGCGACCTGATCAAGCTCGCCGCCCCGCAGCTCGCCCAGCTGGAAACCCTCAACAGCCAGCAGGCCGCGGACGCGGCCCACGCCTCGACCGGTCATGGTACGCCCTCAGCCCAGATCGCCGTCGACCCCAAGCTGGTCGACCTCATCAACGGCATCATTTCCGGCGCCCACTCCAGCTCGGCCGGCGTGTACGGCGCGCTCACCCTCATCGCGATCGTCCTGTTCCTCTTCAAGTCGATCGAGGACGCCTTCAATGACATCTGGGGCGTGCGCCTCGGTCGCTCGCTCCTGATGCGCGTGGTCTTCTATTGGACGATCCTGACCCTCGGCGCGGTCCTGTTTTTTGCCGCGGTGGCCCTGTTGGGCGCCGGGGCCTTCATCAACGTCTTCATGGAAAAACTCCCCGGCGGCACCGAGCTGCTGCGGGTGCTGCGCTGGTCGCTGCCGGCGTTTTCGTTCACCCTGCTGGTCGTGGTGCTGACGGTGTTTTACCGCGTGATCCCCCACACCCGGGTCCTCTGGCGGGTGGCCTTCACCGGCGCCCTGCTCGTCGCGACGCTGCTCATGGTGAACAATTTCGTCGCCCTCATCTATGTGCGCCGCGTCTACCTGGAAAAAAGCCTCTACGGGTCGCTCGGCATCCTGCCCGTCCTGATGTTCGGCCTCTATATCTTCTGGTTTTACGTGCTGATTGGCGGCGCGCTCACCTATGCCCTGCAGAATGTGCAGTTTCGCAACAGCCAGGCCGCGTGGAAAAACCTCACCGACGCGATGCGCGAGCGCCTTTCGCTCGTCGTGTTCCTCACCATCTGCCGGCGGTTTCACGCCTGCCTGCCGCCCATCTCCGCCTCCCAGCTCAGCACCTTTGTGAAGGTCCCGGCCCAGTTGCTCAACGAGTGCCTCAACCGCCTGGCCGACATGCATCTCATCACGGCCCCGCGTCCGACCCCCGGCGCACCCGTCACCGACCCCGTTTACCAGCCCAGCCGGCCGCTGAGCCATATCACCTTGCACGACTTCAAGCGCCTCGAGGACCATATCGGCGACGATCCGCTGGGCCCGGTTCTGGAGCGCATCGACCCCATCCTGCCGCACTACAATGCGACGCTGGACCAGCTGGGTCAGCAGGAGTTTTTCCAGAAGAGTCTGGAACAGCTTTTTGCGGAGCATGCGTTCGAGGACTCGCGGCCGCCGTTCGCCATGGGCGAACCGCCGCGCCGCTAAGGGGCCACTTCGCCCTTGCCTCACACCGCCGGCGTCCTAGCGTCGCCGGTTTTCCCTCCATGATCTCCTGGATTCAACGCTACTTTCAGCACCATTTCCGCATCGTTTTCGGCCTGGTGCTGCTCGCCACGATTATCTCGTTCATCATCGCCTTCTCCGGCTCGAACGTCGGCCGTGGCACCGGCCAGCGGGCCGCCCTCACCCGGGAGTTCTTTGGCTACAACCTGGGCTCCTCGGAGGACCAAGCCCGCCTCTTTGGCGACGCCAACCTGAGCGCCACCCTCCAGACCGGCTACAGCTCCCTCGATAACGCCGATCTCCAGAACTACGCGCTCCAGCGCGCCGCCGCCCTCGCTCTCGCCGACCAGTTCCGCCTCCCAGCCACGAGCAGCCAGGAAATCACCGATTTCATCAAAAGCCTCCGCGCCTTCGCGGGCGAAGACGGCCAGTTTGACGCCAAGCGCTACGAATCCTTCCGTGACTCCCTCAAGGCCAACCCCCGCCTCACCGAGGCCGTCGTCCGCCGCGTGCTTGCCGACGATGTCCGCGCCGAAAAGGTTAAGCAGGTCATCGCAGGCCCGGGCTACGTGCTGCCGGCCGACGTCAAGACCCAGCTCGATCGCGCCGACTCCATCTGGACCCTCGGGGTCGTCACCGCCGACTACGCGAGCTACGCCCCCTCCGTCCCGGTCTCGGACCTGGCCCTCGCCAAGTTTTACGAGGAAAACTCCTTCCGCTACACCATCCCGGCCCGCATTTCTGTCTCCGCCGCCTTCTTTCCCTCCACGGCCTACACCAGCAATGTCAGCGTGACCGAGGCCGAGGTCCGTTCCGCCTACGCCGCCAATCCCGCCCGTTGGCCCAATCCCGCGGCCAAGGCCGGCGCCAAGGCCGACCCGGCCGCCGACTACGCCGCCGTCCGCCCGCAGGTGGAGCTGGTCCTGAAACTCGAGCGCGCCCAGCGCATCGCCGCCAAGGTTGCATCCGACCTCTCGTTCGCGCTCTACGAGGGCAAGATCGCCCCCGGCTCACCCGCCTTCAACGCGGTCCTGACCGCCCAGCACATCACCCTGAAGCCGCTCGCCCCGTTCACCCGCGAGGAAGGCCCCGCCGAATTCGGCGGCTCACCCGAGATCGCCGCCGAGGCGTTCAAGCTCGGCGAAAGTCGCTCCTACTCGGATGCCCTCGGCGCGCCCAATGGCGCCGTGGTGCTGTTCTGGAAGGGCACGCTGCCCCCGCGCCAGCCCGCGCTCACCGAGGTGCGCGCCAAGGTCGCCGCCGACTTCACCGACAACGAGAAGCGCAACCGCTTCGTCGAGACCGGCCGCCTCATCCGCAGCCAGATTGAAGCCCGGATCAAGGCAGGCGCCACCTTCGAGGCCGCCGTGGCCGCCGCCGGCAGCGCGACTTCCACCCAGCTCACCGCCAAGATCCTCCCGCCGTTTTCCCGCCGCACCCCCCCGAAGGATGCCGATAGCTCCGTCCTCGGTACGCTTGACCGTCTGGCCAAGGGCCAGGTCTCGGACATGAGCATCGTCAAGGACCAGGGCGTCCTCATCTACGCCGTGGACAAGAAACTACCCGACCTCAGCGAGTCCGGCTCCGCCTTCGCCGCGATGCGGACCCAGCTTGCCGCCGTCAACGCCCGCATCGGCACCAGTTCCTATCTGGCTGCGATGGTCGAGCAGGAACTCAAGAAGTCCGAGCCGCCGCCGGTCAAGTGAACCCTTGGCGCCGTCGCGCGCCAACCGTTCATCCCCGCCGCGGACCGCTCGACTCGATTCGCCTCGAACTGCCGTCCGGCGACCGGTAGTTCAACGCGCCATGGCGCCATCCGTCCCGTCCCCCATTCCTTCCGGCCGGGGAAACTTTGGCGACCGCCGCCCGTCTCACGGCTCAGCCGGGCTCCGGCTGACCCAACGGTTTGAATTGCCGTAACTTTTCGACACTTGTCGTGTTCTTCTGTTCACTTCCCGACCACGCCCTCTCCATCATGTCCCGCCTCACCGCCCGCGTCCTCCTGTCCTCTCTCTGCCTAGCCGCGCTCACCCGCTTGCCGGCCCAGGAACCGGCCCCCTCGTCCACCCCAGCCGACCTCCCCGCCGCGACCCCCGCCCCGGCCAAGGAAACCGCCCCGGGCACCGAACCTGCCCCGGTCGTCGCCGGGCCGGACCTGACCCTCGAGGAGTGCATCAACCGGGTCCTCCAGAAAAACTTCAACCTCCGCGTCCAGGGCTTCAACACCGCCAACGCCCAGGAAAACCTCGTGATCTCGAAGGCCGGCTTTGATCCGACCTTCACCGCCCTCGGCCAGCGCACCCACACGCAGGGCGTCACCTCTTTCAACACCTCCCTCGGCACCACCACGAGTTCGGATTACCGCCAGGACACCACCGACATCCGCGTCGGCGTCAACCAGACCATCCAGACCGGTGCGGCCGTCAGCCTGAGCGCGAGCGTCCTCCGTTCCGGCAACAATGTGGCGGCGAGCACTCTCAACCCTTCCTACAATAGCGACGTCTCCCTCTCTGTCACCCAGCCCCTGCTCAAAGGCGCCGGCACCAAGGTCAACCGGGCCACGATCGAGAATGCCAAACTCGGCATCACCATCGCGAACCTCTACTACAAGGGCAGCGTCCTCCAGGCGGTCCGCGACACCGAGGCCGCCTACTACACCCTCGCCTTTGCCCGCGGCCAGCTGGCCGTCAAGCAGCGCAGCCTCGAACTCGCGCAAAAGCTGTACGATGAGAACAAGGTCAAGAAGAACACCGGCGTCGCCACCGACCTGGACGTGCTCACCGCCGAGGTCGGCGTCGGCACCGCCCAAAACGGCGTCGTGCTCGCCCAGCAGCAGGTGCGTAACAGCGAGGACAACCTCCTCGCCCTGACGGGCCAGTTCGAATTCAGCACGCCTCCCGGGCCGGTCAGCTTCAGCGCCTACCTCGATCCCGCCCCAACTATCGACGAGGCGTTCAAGCATGCCCGCGACCTGCAGCCCACCTACGTCGCCGCCCAGTCCACCATCAAGCAGCTCGAGCTCGCCGTCTATGTCGCCAACAACGGCCGGCTCCCGACGCTGAACGCCGATGTCGCCCTCGGCTTCAACGGCACCGACCGCTCGACCAACAGCTCGATCGAGAACCTCAAGGCGGGGGACAATTACAACTGGCAGGCCGACCTTTCCCTCAGCGTGCCGTGGGGCCTGCGCGCCGACCGCGCCCGCGCCCGCATCGCCCTCAACAACCTGCACCAGCAACAGGCCCAGCTCCAGTCCATTGAGCAGAACCTGCTCGTGCAGGTCCGCGCCGCCGTCCTCGCCGTCTCCACCAACATCGAGAGTGTCCAGATTTCCGCCAAGACCACCGAGCTCGCCACGAAACAGTACGAGCTCCAGAAGGCCAAGTTCGACGCCGGCCTCTCCACCAGCCGCGACGTACTGCAGTCCCAGACCGACCTCGAGACCGCCCGCGTCAACGAGCTCTCCGCCAAGGTCAATCTGCGCATCGCCGTCGCCAACCTGCATCAGCTGGACGGCTCCTCAATCGATCGCTTCCACATCGCCCTCGCCGACTGAGCGGCGCCCGGGCACGTCCCGGGTCCCGCATGGATCCCAGACAGCGCGGCGGGCCGGTCGTCACGCGGGCGGGCCGACCCACCACGGGAAAAACGGTGCTGAGACGGGGCAAGTCCCCGTCCCGCCCCCAGTCCTCACGCTCGGAACAACCGGTCCAGCGTGAGACCATCCGCCTTCACCTCCCGGTGGAGCGGCAGCTGGGTACGAAACCACGTGCGCTGCTTTTTCACCAGCGCCCGCGTATTCTGCGCAATCACGCCCGCCAGCTCCGACTCCGCCAGTTTTCCGTCGAGAAAATCAATTGTCTCCCGGTAGCCAATCGCCCGGGACGCACTCGGGTTATCGCGCAATCCGTCCGCGCTGAGCTGCTTCACTTCCGCCACCAGCCCGTCGCGCAGCATCGCCGCCACCCGGAGTTCGATCCGTAGGTCCAATTCCGCTGGCGGCCGCTCAATCCGGGTCAGTTCCACCGCCCAGCCGGCGAACGGCCCGGGCAGCCGGGCAAACTCCTCGGCCAGGGCCGCCAGCGTCTGGCCCGACGCGAGGCAGCGCTCCAGCGCGCGGGTAACCCGCCGCGGATTCGCCGTGTCCAGCGCGCCGAGCCCCGCCGGGTTGAGCGAGTGCAGCCGGGCCACCGCCGCCGCCAGACCCAGCGAGGCCACTTCCGCCCGCAACGCCGCAGACACCGCCACCTCGTCCGCCACAGGGGCGAAAAAGCTCTTCAGGTAAAATCCACTGCCGCCCACCACCAGCACCGGCCGCCCGCGCGACAAAATCCCCTCCACCGCCGTCCGCGCCTTCGTCACGTAATGCGTGACATCCATCCGTTCACCCACGCCGCAAATGTCGATCAGGTGGTGCGGCACGCGCACCTGCTCCGCGGCCGTCGGTTTCGCGGTGCCGAGGCTCATGCCGCGGTAAAACAGCAGCGAGTCGCACGACACAATCTCGGCGCCCCGCGCCTCCGCCCAGCGCAGGGCCCATTCCGTTTTTCCGACGGCGGTGCAGCCGGTCAGGACCTGAATCGTGGGTTTCATCATGCCTCACCCAAAACATCTTTACCCCGCCGCGCGAGTCGAACAATCCGCTCGGTGCCCACCCTGGCGGCCGGCCACCTTTTTTTCTGCCGGCGCGTGAGGACCCTTTTCATCGGCAATCCCCGCTCCGGCCGCGCGGCCCGGGTCATCCCCCGCGCGCAGGCCTTGGCCGCCGCCCGGGGTGCCCGCGTGGACGACGGCCTGCTCGATCTCGCGGTGCTCCCTCCAGCCTCAGTCAGGCCGGCCGGCCCCATGATCACCCGTCTGTTTACCGGCTCATTCGGTCACGCCTGGAATGTGCTGCGCCTGCGCGCGGAGCGGTTTGTGGTCGAGCGGCCCGCGCCCGGGCTCATCCACTCCGACGGCGAGACCCACCCTGCGGGTCGGCGAGTTGAATTCCGTATCCGGCCAGCCAGCCGGCGCGTGCTCGCGCCGGCCCCGTCACAGATCGCTGAAGGCCACCGCGCGGTTCCGCCCGCGCGATTTGGCCGCGTACAGCGCCTTGTCCGCCGCCGCCACCAGCTCGGCGCCGGTGGTGGCATTGGCCGGCATCTCGGCCGAACCCACGCTGACCGTGATTTTGAGCGATTGGTCCGGCCCGATCGGAATCGGTTCGGCGGCCACCGCGGCACACGCGCGCTTCGCCGTCTCCATGACGGCCGAGCCGTCCGCCTGCATGAGGATCAACGCAAATTCCTCGCCGCCGAAGCGCGCCACGCGGTCCACCGTGCGCAGCCCGCCCGATATCCGGGCGGCCACCGCCTGCAGCACGAGGTCGCCCACCTGGTGGCCGTGCGTGTCGTTGACGGATTCGAAATGGTCGATGTCCAGCATCACCAGCGAGAACGGGTACCCGAATCGCCGGGAACGCTCCTCTTCCTCTGCGAGGATGCGGTCAAACTCGCGGCGGTTCAGCATGCCGGTCAGCTGGTCGCGCGTCGCCAGCTGCCGCAGCGCCTCGAGTGTCTCGGCCAGTTTCAGGGCGTAACGCAGCGAACGCTCCAGGCTGTGCGAGGAAATTTCGTCCTTCACGAGATAGTCGAGCGCGCCGGCGTTCATCGCCTCAATATCGATCCGCTCGGAGGACTCCGCGGTCAGGAAAACGATCGGCGTGTGTGAGCCGCCCGCCACCGCCTCGCGGATGAGTGCCAAGCCGTTGCGCTCCCCGAGCTGGTAATCCAACAGGCACGCGGCGTGTTTGCCCGCAAGCAGCTGGGCCAGCCCCTCCTCGTACGTCTCGGCCCAGTCGAGGTCGAACGACTCCCCGCGGAAATTCTTGAAATGCGCCTGCGTGAGCCGGAATTGCAGCCGGTCGTCGTCAATGAGCAGGATGCGCCGTTTCATGGGAGCACGGGGACCGGTTGCCCGGAAATGAGTTCAGCCAGCCCCGCGGCGACGCCGGTGCGCGCCGTGAAACCCAGCGCTACCGCCGCCGCCGCGGGATCGCCCAGCGAATGCAGGATGTCCCCAGCCCGTGCCGCCCGGTGCACGGGTGCGCCCACGCCCGGATGGGCGGCGGCAAAGATCCCGGCCAGGTCCAGGAGCGAGGTCGCCCGGCCGGTGCAGATGTTCGCGGCGCCGGAGGTGAGCCCGGGCCGGGTCGCCGCCAGCGCATTCGCGCGGGCCACGTCACCCACCGCAATGAAATCACGCGTCTGGCGGCCGTCGCCGTAAAGCGTCACGGATTTCCCCTCGCGGTAATTACGCGCAAAGATCGAGATGACGCCCGAGTACGGTGAGGCGGGATCCTGCCGCGCCCCGAAGACATTGAAGTACCGCTGGCAGCGCACGGTGAAGCCGTAGCAGGCGCCGTGTCCGAGCAGCAGGTCCTCGGACGCGAGCTTCGCCGCGCCGTAGGGACTGACCGGGCGTTTTTCCGCCGACTCGCGGATCGGCCGCTCGGCCGCATCACCGTAGATCGCAGCCGAAGAGGCGAAAACCACCCGGCCCACGCCGTGCAGCCGCGCGGCCTCGGCGACGAGTTGGCTGGCCAGGACGTTGAGGGAGAAATTCAGCTCCGGGTTGGCGATGCTCTCCTGCACGCTCACCAGCGCCGCCAGATGGATGATGGCGTCGGGCCGTTCCGCAGCCACCAGGTCCGCGAGCACCCCGGGCGCGGCAACGTCCTTCACCTGCAGGGCAAACGCCGGCGAACGCAGCGCGGTCGCGAGATTTTCCTTCCGCCCGGTGCGGAAATTATCCACGCCGACCACCTTATGTCCCTCGCCCAGGAGGTAATCGGTCGTGTGGCTGCCGATGAAGCCGGCGGCACCCGTGACGAGGATTTTGGCCATGGTGGGCAGGGTTAGCGCCCCGTTCGGAGGGGGCAAGCAGTCATGTCAGCGGTGTGTCCCCGCGGCGAGGTCGGCCGTCACCGCGGCAAGCCGGGCGGTCATTTTATCCGGCGCCCCGAGGTTTTCCCGGATGCAGTTGACCAAGGCGCTGCCCACGACGACGCCGTCCGCCTGCGCGGCGACCTGCGCGACCTGCGCCCGGGTGGAGATACCAAACCCGACCGCGACGGGCAGCTGCGTGTGCGCCCGGATGCGGGCCACGGCCTCGGGAATGTTCGCCGCCGCCTCTTTCCGCACGCCGGTGACCCCCTCGCGCGAGACGTAATAGATGAAACCGGTCGTGGCCGCCGCAATCACCGGGATGCGCGCATCCGGCGTGGTCGGCGCAATGATGAACACTGTGTCGAGCCCGTGTTTTTTTGCCGCTGTCATCACCTCACCCGCCTCCTCCGGCGGGAGATCCAGGGTCAGCATCCCGTCCAAACCGGCGGCCACCGCGGCCCGGACATAGGCGTCCACGCCGTTCGCGAACACCAGGTTGTAATACGTGTAGAACACGAGCGGCGCGTCGGGAAACTCGGCGCGCAGGCGGCGCACCAGCTCGAGGACGCGCGCGGCGTTCATGCCGCCCTCCAGCGCCCGCTGGGCAGCCAGCTGGTTGGTCAGGCCATCCGCCAGTGGATCGGAAAACGGCACGCCGAGCTCAAGGATGTCCACCCCCCGGCCGAGCAGCGTGCGGCAGACGGCGAGCGAGGTGTCAAAATCGGGGTCGCCGGCGCACACGTAGCCAATGAAGGCGGCGCGGTTTTGGGCTTTGGCCCGGGCAAAAGCGGAGGCGAGGCGGGACATGCGAGGGTTTAGCTCAGAGGCATTCGCGCCGCGGTGCAATTGTCGTTTTCAGATCCGTCTCACCCTCGAAAACCAACGGGGGTTTTCCGCGAATAAGCTCCGCCAACTGGCAAGCGCCGTAAATTCTCCATGTCCGCGGTGACACGGGTTTGAAAACACCACCGGCCTACACCAGGTCGAAGTCCACCAGCACCGGCCGGTGGTCCGACAGCATCACGCGCAGGACCTCGCTGTGCACCTCGCCGCAGGGCGACGGCAGCAACACGAAATAAAGCAGGCGCTGTGGCAGCGGTGAGGGGAACGTCTTCCCTCTGCGGGGATGCAACACGTAGTCGGCGTAATCCGAGAGATGGCTGAGCAGCGCCGCGGTCGCGTCGGGGCTGTGCCCGGGGTTGTTGAAGTCCCCGCAGATGATCGGCGGCAGGTCCCAATGGGGCCCGCGCTCGCGGAGTTTCTCGCGCAGCCACGCCAGCAGCCGGCCGATCTGCCGGATGCGATGCTCGCGCGAGCTGAAGTGCAGGTGGATGTTGACGATCGGTACGATCCGCCCGCCGACGTCGAACTCCGCAAAGAGGAACCCCTTTTCGCCCACCGTGCGCAACCCGAAGACCACGGTTTCGGTCGCCAAAATCGGGTGTCGGGACAGCAGCGCGTTGCCGTAGCAGAGGTTGAGCAGCCCCTTCCGCCGGGTGTTGATGCCGAAGACGGCGTGGGGAAAGCCGGCGTGCAGCCGCAGGTACTCGAGATGGTCGAAATTTCCCGCCCAGCGCGAACGCTCGTCGATTTCCTGCAGCGCCACGATGTCCGGCTGCTGCTGCTCAATCAGCTTCGCGATCTTGCGCAGGTTGTTCTTCAGCTTCTGCGCCGACGTGAGCCCCTGGATGGGATTCAACCCCCGCCCATGTGCGATGTTGAAGGTGAGGAGACGCAGGCGGGGCATGGAACTCTCACCAGCCTGAAATGCGCCGGAAATGGGGCAACGGCAAAGCCGGGGAAGATGGGATTGACAGTGTCGGAGCGGCTCGTGAAGTTCCCCGGCTCTTTACGGCGGTCATAGCTCAGTTGGTTAGAGCACTAGATTGTGAATCTAGGGGTCGCGGGTTCGAGTCCCGTTGGCCGCCCCATTTTAGATCGCCGCAAGCGATTTCCCTCGAGCCAAGCCCCGCAGCCTGGAATTCGGCCCCACAAGGGTCTCCAGACGGAAACTTCCCGCAAAAACCCACCGCTCGGGGCAATCGCTGAGGAACTAATACCAAGCGATGCGCAGACAAAGCGCTCCTTTCTGCTATTTTGGGCCAACCAAAAGGAGTCATTTATGGCATCCATCAAAATTCATCTGGAGCAGGAGGAGCTAGCCGCCGTCGAGCGCCGCGCCAAGGAATTGGGTCTCACCGTTCAGGACATGGCCTATGGCGCTCTCAGCTGTTCAATGAGCCACGTCCGGGAGCCCTATTGCCGGGTACGGATCGACGAGTCGGTCGCCCAGCGGGGCCAGGACCTACCACTCTGGAGCGATAGTGCCCGCAGTGTGGGTATCTACGAAAGTAAACATGATACCGGGTCGATGCCCGGACCCAAGGGCCAGCCCCTGTAAGCCGTCGGCCTCCATCAGGGAAAGTCACATCCCCATCCGCTCCCAGCCTTTCCGGCTCGAGTCGCGCGGCGGCAAACCGAGCATCTCGCGGCCGAGGTCCACGTAATACCGGTAGTTTTCAATCGAGGTGCCGTTGGGAATCTGGTGATCCAACCCGAACACGCACCCGCCTTCCCGCATCAGGGGCTGCAGCTTGTACTCGAGCTCGCGGCGGATCGCCGCCTGGTCCTCACGGAGCACGTGCTTGTCGATGCCCCCGAGCATCTGGAGTTTTTTCCCGTATTGCTTCCGCACCGCCACCATGTCCATGCCCGCGGCCGGTTCCATCGGGTAAAGACAGGTGATGCCGCAGTCCAGGAGCGCCGGAATCACCGAGTTAATGTTCCCGTCCGTGTCCATCTGGAAGATCTTCGCGCCACGCTCCGCCAGCGGCTCCCAAATCGCGCGGTAGTACGGCCGGAAGTGTTCCTGGATCTGCCGCGGACCCACCAGCGGGCCCGACTTGCCGGCGAAGTCCTCGTGCACCGAGAGCTGGTCAATCTGCACTTCTGCGGCGATCGGCTCGAGCACCCGCCGCATCGTGTCCTGCAGCGTCGCCATGATATCCGCCATCAGCTCCGGCTGCTCGTAGTACGCGAGGCAGGCGATTTCCTCGCCCATGAGGTCGCGGGGCATGTCAAACGCGCCCGGCATGTACGCGCGGATCAGCGCCCCTTCCTCCCGCGCCCGTTTCGCCGCCGCCACTTCGTCCCAGTTGATGCGGTCGGGAGTGAACACGTAAAACGGCTTCACCCGCAGCCAGTCATCCATCGTCTGCACCGGAAAATCCATCGGCAGCGCGTGCGTGGCGGTTTTCTTCAGCAGCAGGAGCGTGCGCCCGAGAAAGTCCCGCTGCACCCGCTTCTCTTCCGTTTCCTCCAAGGTCACGGGCGCCGCGCCCCGGGGCAGTGGGTAGCCCCCAAAATCCACGATCGGCACAAAATCCCAGTCGAAGGCCGTTAAGTTGATCTCGTCCTCCGTCGCGCCCTGCGCCCGCCATTCGTCCTCCAGCCCGATCAGCGGGCCGAAGAGTTCGACAAACATCGGCCGCGGGGCGGATGCACTGGTCATGAGATCGAGGTATTGCTCGCGGTGGAAACGCATGGAAATTGGGTGCGAAGTTCGCTTGTCACTCGCCGGAGCCATGCCTCCATGGATGACGAGTCAGTCTCATCGAACTCCCTGACACCCCCAATTGAAATGCTGTTCTGGCTCAAAAAAGCGGTCTCATTTTGGCTGATGCCCCTCCCCCTGAGCGTCGCGCTAATGGCCGCCGGCCTGTTGCTGCTACGCTCCACCCGCTGGCCCCGAGCCGGCCGCCGGCTGCTGATCACTGGGTTCCTCCTGCTCTTTGTCCTGAGCAATAAGCAGGTCGGACAGGCCCTGCTGCGCCCGCTGGAAAGCCAATATGCCGCGCAACCGGAACTGTCCGCCGGCCAACCCCTGCCGGCCCGGCTCGCCGCCTGCCAGGCCATTGTGGTGCTCGGCGGCGGGCACTCGGACCAGGCCGGCCTGTCCGCCCTCAACCAGCTCAGCTCCTCCTCCCTCTTCCGGCTCGCCGAGGGGGTGCGCCTCGCGCGGTTGCTGCCCGACGCCACCCTGATCGTCTCCGGCCCTCGCTCGGTTAAAAACGGCCCGACTCATGCCTCCGTGCTCGCCGCTGCGGCGGTTTCGCTCGGGATTGACCCGCGGCGGATCGTGCAGATCGACACCGCCCGGGACACCGATGACGAGGTCCAGGCCGTGAAACAGCGTCTGGGCGACCACATCCCCTTCGCGCTAGTGACGTCTGCCTGGCACATGCCTCGGGCGATGGGACTCATGCGGCGGGCCGGCCTGGCCCCGCTGCCCTGCCCGGCGGGTTTTATCTCGCGGGCCAACGGCGAAACCCACGCCAGCGACTGGCTGTTCGATCTCTCCGGCCTCGAGCAGAGCAACTGGGCCATTTACGAGCGCCTAGGCACGGCCTGGGCGAAACTTCAGGGTAAGATCTAGTGGTCCGTTCCGGCCGCCGGCAGGGTGAAATAGAATGCCGAGCCCTGGCCTGGCTCGCTTTCCACCCGAACCTCGCCGCCATGCGCCTGAACCGCGTGTTTCACAATCGCCAGTCCAAGGCCGGTGCCGCCCTGTTCCCGCGAGCGGGCCTTGTCCACGCGGTAAAAGCGCTCAAAGACCCGACTTTGTGCCTCGCGTGGGATGCCTGGGCCGTCGTCATGCACACAGACTTCCACCTTGTTGCCGGGCACCGGGGCGGCGGTCACGGTGAGATGGCCCCCGGAGCGGCCATAATTGATGCCATTGTCCACGAGATTAGAAAATACCTGCCGCAAGCGGTCGGGATCGGCCGAGGCCACGAGCCCGGGGGGAATGCCGTTTTCCAGGCGGACTTCTCGCACTTGGGCCCGCAGGGCCAGGTCCTCAAATACTTCCTGGACAGCGGCCCGCAGGGCCACCGGCTGGGGAGAGACAAGGAGCCGGCCCGAATCCAACTGGGCGAGCAGCAACAGGTCGTCGATCAGCAAGGTAAGCCGGTCGGCATGGCGGTCGATGATCTGCAGGAGCCGGTCGAGCGCAGAGGCATCGGCCTTGGCGCCATCGAGCAGAGTTTCAGCAGCGCTCTTAATCAGCGACAGCGGGGTCCGTAGCTCGTGGCTGACATTGGCCACAAATTCCTGCCGCGCGCCTTCCAGTTCGCGGAGCCTGGTAATGTCATGGAACACCAGCATGGCCCCCACGGCCGCGTGATTGGTGTCGCGGAGGGTGATCGCATTGACCTGCAGATCGCGCGTCGGCGACACCTCGAGCCGGAGTTCGTGGTCGAGGATCTTCGATTCCGCGCCGAGGCGGCTGGCCAGGGCGGCGACTTCGTGATTGCGGACCGCCTCCAGCAGCGTGCCGCCAATCATCTGCCGCGTGAACCCAAAGGTCGATTCCGCGGCGCGGTTGGAGAGCACGATCCGGCCGCCGGCATCAAGCACAATCAGTCCATCAATCATGCTATCCAGCAAAGTTTCCAACCGCTGCTCGTGGGCCGCGAGGTCTTCGGCATGATGGATTCTTAACTCGCTGATCTCCCTCACGTGCCGGGCCTTTTCCTTCGCACGCCGGCGCCGCAAATGCCAGTACGCAACTAGGGCGACGGCGGCAAGCAGGGCGAATAGGACGGTCACGTGAGCCAAGTAAAAACACGCCAAAGTCAGGAGTCAGCCTTGAATCGATAGCCGACCCCGCGGATCGTTTCGAGATAGTCAGCCGCCGTCCCGATTTTTTCGCGTAACCGGCGCATGTGCGTGTCGACCGTGCGGGTGTCGATCGCGGTCTCGTAGCCCCAAACATCCTGTAACAGCCTTTCGCGGGTCTGCACCCGGCCGCGCCGCTTGGCCAGCAACGCGAGCAGGTTGAATTCGGTCGCGGTCAGCGTCACGGCCTTGCCATCGACACTTGCCGCATGATGGGAAATATCGATCTCCAGCACACCGATGCGCAAATGATCGCCTGGGTCATCCCCCGACTTCATTCGCTTCAATAGCTTGCGGATGCGCAGCACGAGCTCGCGCGGGCTGTAGGGCTTGGTGACGTAGTCGTCCGCCCCCAGCTCGAGACCGACGACGCGGTCCATCTCCGCCGCCTTCGCGGTGAGCATGAGCACGGGAATGCCCGCGGTCGCGGGATCGCGCCGCATGAGCTTGCAGACCTCGAGTCCGTCGAGCTCGGGCAGCATGAGGTCGAGCACGACCAAGTCGGGCCGCTCGGCCCGGATGGCGGCCAGCGCCTTCAGCCCATCCGTGGCAAAGATCGGCGTGAAGCCGGCCTCGCGCAGCTTGAAGCCAAGGACTTCCAGGGCATCGAGTTCATCATCAACAACGAGGATTTTAGGCTTCATTCGGCTTCTGCTGGGCGGCGTGACGGATATCCTTGGCCTCGTAGAGGTAGACGACTTCCTCGGCGACGTTGGTCGCGTGGTCGGCAATGCGCTCGAGGCACTTGGAAATCACCATGAGGTTGAGGCAGCGGCTGATCGTGGTGGGACGCTCCACCATGTAGCTCGAGAGCTCGCGGTGCAACTGGCGGTTCAGGTCGTCCACATCCTTGTCGCGGGGGATGACGGCGCGGGCCTTGTCGGGCTGGCGCTCGATGAAGGCGGTCAGCGCCTCCCGCAGCATCTCCAGCGCCATCGTGGTCATGCGCGGCAGGTCGACGTAGGGCTTGAGCTGCGGCTCGGCATTGAGGTCATGGGCGCGGCGGGCGATCGTGCAGGCCTCATCGCCCACGCGCTCGAGGTTCTGGGAGATCTTCATCGCCACGGTGATGAGGCGAAGCTCCGTGGCGAGGGGCGCCTTGGCCAGCAGGTGGATGGCGATGTCGTCAACCTCGATCTCAAACTGGTCGATGATGTTGTCGTCCTCCTGCACCTTGAGGGCGAGGGCGTCGTCACGCTCGACGAGCGCGCGCATGGACCGGGCGACCGCCGACTCGGAATGGCTGGCCATCGCGAGGATGGTCTCCTTCAGCTTGGTCATTTCTTCGGTGAAGTGTGTCATGATGGGTAAAATTTCAGCCAAACCGGCCCGAGACGTAGGCCTCGGTCTGGGGATTGGCGGGGTTCATGAAGATATTCCGGGTATCAGCATACTCGATGAGTTTCCCCATGTAGAAAAAAGCCGTCTTGTCCGAGCAGCGCGCGGCCTGCTGCATGTTGTGGGTCACAATCACGATGGTGAAGCGGGTGCGCAGGGTCTGGATCAGTTCTTCGACCTTGGCCGTGGCCACCGGGTCGAGCGCCGAGCACGGCTCGTCCATCAGGATAATCTCGGGCTCGACGGCGATGGCGCGCGCGATGCACAGGCGCTGCTGCTGGCCGCCGGAGAGGCCCAGGCCGCTGGTGTGGAGGCGGTCCTTGACCTCTTCCCAGAGCGCGGCACCCCGGAGCGATTTTTCCACGACCTCGTCGAGCCGGGCCTTGTTGCTGACGCCCTGCAGCTTCAGGCCGTAGGTGATGTTCTCGTAGATGGACTTCGGGAAGGGGTTCGATTTCTGGAACACCATGCCGACGCGCTTGCGGAGCTCAATCACATCCACGTCGGGCCGGTGGATGTCGATCCCCCGGATCTTGATCGAGCCCTTCGCGATGCGGGTGCCGTCGATCAGGTCGTTCATCCGGTTGAAACAGCGCAGCAGCGTGGACTTGCCGCAGCCGGATGGCCCGATGAAGGCCGTGACCTTCTTGTCCTGGATCGAGAGGCTGATGTCATGGAGCGCCTGCACGGCGCCGTAGAAGAAATCAACGTGGTCGATCTCAATGAGGGTCTCGGCCGCGGGCGCGGGACCGGAGCCAGGCGCCGAGGAGGCGGCGGCGGGCGCGGACGGCGGGCGGAGCGTGGGCGCGGGGGCAAGGGTGTCCATGAGGGAGGCGGCTACCATTTGTAGCGGTTGCGGAGCTTGGAACGGAGCACAATCGAGGCGGTCGCGATGAGGGCGACGATGAACAGAAAGACGAAGGCGGTGCCGTATTGCACGCGCTCGGTGTATTCGTTCTGGGGGATCTTGGAGCTGACCACGTAGATGTGGTACGGCAGGGCCATCACCCCCTGGAAGAAAAAGTCCGAGAAATGGTCCACCTGCCACGGCAGCTTGTCGCGGACGACGTAGGCGGCGGTGAACATGATCGGCGCCGTCTCCCCGGCCACGCGCGCGATGCCGAGGATGGACGAGGTCAGGATGCCCGGCAGGGCGTACGGGACGACGTTCTTGTAGATGGTCTGCCACTTGGTGGCGCCCAGCGCGAGCGAGCCCTCGCGGAAACCCTTCGGGACAGCCTTGAGCGATTCCTCACTCGCCGTGATGACCACGGGCAGGACCATAAATGCGAGGGTGAACCACCCCGCCAGCAGCGAGACGTTCCAGCCAAAGAAGATCACGAACATCCCGAAACCAAAGAGGCCAAACACTATCGAGGGCACGCCGGCGAGGTTGAGGATCGCGAGGCGCACAAAGCGGATGAAGGTTCCGTCCCGCGCGTATTCGTTGAGATACACGGCGGCGCTGACGCCCAGGGTTAGCGCGATGGCCATCGAGCCGACGACGAGCAGCACGGTACCCACGATGCAGGGAAAGATGCCGCCGGCGCAGTAGACATAGCTCTCGGCCTTCACATTGGCGGCCGCGGGGTTCTTTTCCTTGAAAGTCCGGAACTCCTTGTCCCCGAGTTCCATTTTCTGTCCCTGCCACTGGAAGACATACAGCGACTCGGGCGACTCGGTGAAGAAGGCGGTGTTCACAAAGGGCGCCTTGGTCTGGAAGACCGTCCGCGAGCCCTTGACGAAGATGTTCAGGAACACGACCGCGCCGCAGAGCAGCACAAAGTACGTGGCGCCACGGAACAGCCAGAAGATGACGGACTCCGAGCGGCGCGCGGCCGAGGGCTGGGTCTGGAACGGATGGGTGGCGGCGGCGCTCATGGTCAGCCGATGGAGATGCGGTAGCGGCGCACGATGCGCTGCGCGGCGTAGTTGATGGCGAGGGAAAGAAAGAAGAGCAGCATGCCGACAACGAACAGCGCGCGGTAATGGATGCTGCCGTGGACCACCTCGCCCATTTCCTGGGCGATGATGCCGGTCATGGTGTGCACCGGCTGCGTGATCACGGCGAGGCCCGCCGTGAAGTCCGGGATGGCGATGCGGTTGCCGGCGCAGAGGAGCACCACCATCGTCTCACCGATGACGCGGCCGAGGCCGAGGAGCACCGCGGAAATGATTCCGGAAAGCGAGGCCGGCACGATGATGCGGATGATGGTCTGCAGGCGCGTGGCCCCGAGAGCAAAGGAGGCCTCCTTGAAGGCGCGCGGCACGTTATTCAGCGCGTCCTCCGCCAGCGTGAAAATCGTCGGCACTGCGATCAGCGCGAGGAGGCACCCCGCCGTCAGGATGTTCAGCCGCTCGCTGTACGGGAAGCCCGGCACCCACGAAAGCCACGCCACCTGCGACAGGGCCCGCAGCGCCTGGCCCAGCACGGCGATGCCGAAAAATCCGAGCACGACCGACGGAATGGCTGAGATGAACTCAATGCAGGGCTTGATGAACTTCTGCTCCAGCGGGCTGGCGATCTGGTTGATGTAGATCGCTGAACCCACGCCGAGCGGCACGGCGATGATGAGGGCGACGAGGGAGACCATGACCGAGCCGACCACGAGCGGGATTACGCCGTACCAATCCTGCCAGAAACTGGCCGTCAGCCACTGCCGGCCGAACAGAAACGAGGAGAAGGCCTGCGTGACCGGCACGGGCTTGTTATAATCCCAGGTCTCCAGGTTCCGTGTGACGGCGGGAAAACCCGCCATGTACTCCGCATTGAGCTGCTGAAAGCGGTCCATCCGGGTCTGCAACTCCGGCGCCGGCATGGCCGGTGCCTCCGCCAGGACGGCCGTGAGTCGCTTGGCGAAATCCGCGCTGGCCTCACGGTAGGCTGGCAGGGTGCCGAGGATGGGTTTGAGCTCCGCGACAAAATCAATGGGCACAATCCTCACCGCGGCAGCCTCGGCTTCCTTGCCCACGGCGAGCAACTGGGTCCGCTCGACCTTCTTGTCTTCCATCACGGTGAACCTTTCCTTGATGGCGGTGGTCTGCTCGGTGAGGTCCGAGACCAGGGTCCGGATGGGCTCAACTGAGTCGCCATACTGGCCGGCGAAGTCATCGAAGCCCGCCAGCGCGGCGTTGGCGGCGGCCAGGGACAGCCTCTTGTCCGTCGTGGAATAGTTGAACTGCCGTACCCGCAGGTCGGACAGATAGCGCGTCAACGCCGCGTGGTCGTCCTGCTGCGTCCGGATGAAATCCACATATTCCAGCCCGGCGTGCCGGTAGACGGTGAGGTTGTCCCGGTTCTGGCCGAAGAACCCCGAGCCCTCGCGGAACAGGAAATAGGTGATCAGCGCGAGAACGATGATCGAGACCACCGCATTGCCACCGAAGAAAACCCGGATGCAGTCATCGAGCGTGAGACCGAACAGGCGGAAGCTTCCCTTATAGGCGATAAAGTGCCTGTCATCGGCGGGAGCGGAGGAAGCCATATGGGGACAGGAATGATTGCTGCACTAAGCACAAGCGTGAGGCGAAACAAAAGCCCGCTGACTTTTGGTCAAGCGGGCTAGAGTGCCATTCTTGCAACGAATTAGCGGATCGGCACGAACCCGATCCGGGAAACGATCTTCTGGCCGGCGTCGCTCAGGGTGAAGTCCACGAACTTCGCCGCTTCGCCGGTGGGCTCGCCATTAGTGTAATAGAAGGTCGGGCGGGCGTAGGGATACTTCTTGGCCAGCACGGACTCCTTGCTGGGCCTGGAGCCGTCCACCGGGATCACCTTGATCCCGGGCTCGGTGGTGTAGGCGAGGCCCACGTAGCCGATGCCGCTCGGGTTCTTGGCCACCTCGGAAACGATCTGCTCGTTACCGGCCATCTTCTGCGAGGAGGAGGCGTAGTCACGCTTCTTCATCGCGAGGTCCTTGAAGTCCGAGTACGTGCCCGACGACGTGTTGCGGGTGTAGATCGAAATCGCGCCCGGCGTGCCGCCGACGGCGGACCAGTCGGTGATGTCACCGGCGAAGATCTGCTCCACCTGGCGCTTGGTCAGGCCGGTGATCGGGCTGGCGGCATTGACGATGATCGCGATGCCGTCGAAGGCCACGATCGTGGGCTTCATGGTCACGCCCTTCGCCGACGCAGCCGACACCTCGGTCGGCTTGGCGCGGCGGGAGGACATGCCGATCTGTGCGGTGCCATCGATGATGGCGGCAATGCCGGTGGTGGAACCCTCGGCGGCGATCTCGAACGAGACGCCGGGATTCTTGGCCTTGTATTCCTCGGCCAGAGTCGGGACGAGCTTGGCGCCCAGGGTGTCGGAACCCTTGATAACGAGTTTCTGCGCCGAGGCGCTGGCGACCGCCGTGAGGGCGGCGAGGAGGAGGATAAGCTTTTTCATGTGATTGATGGGTCGGGACTGGGTTGCGTTAGAATTTCACGACGAGGTCGACGAGGACTTCGTGCGACTTGTCGAGGTTGCCGAGGGAAAACGTCATGCCGTGTTGGATGATCTGCGTGTCGAAGTAGGTGACGTTGAAGTTGGCGAAATCGGTCAAGTTATAGGACAGAGCCAGCTTGAAGCCCTTCTGGTTGGTCTTGCTGAAGCCCCAGTCGGAGTCGTTCATGTTCGGGTCAACCGCGGCCACGCCGACACTGCGGTAGTCGAGCTTGAGGCTGTAGTCGCCCATGACCTTGCCCGTGCCGTAGCTGTAACCGACGCCGGCCAACCAGGCGCTGGCGCCCTTGCTGAAGAGCGCGGGATTGAGGCCATAAACTTGGTACGCACGGTTGCTGGCTTCGAAGTTATAGGATGAGTCCCAGTAGAACTTGAACGCGGTGCCTGCACCGTTGACGTTGGCCAGGTTCGCCTCGCCGGCGAAGGTGCCGTAGTTCTGCGCGCGGACCGTGCCGATAAAGGCCGCGGAGTTAAGAGCCCCCGTCGGGATCACCGACTGGTTGTAGGCGGAGTAGCCGGCTGCCACGATCAGGCTGCTCAGGTTGTCCTTGCCAAACCAGTGCGTGTAAACCGCCTGCTGTTCGAACAGCCAGGCATCGCGGTGGGCGGCCCCGGTCACCTGCTCATTATTGTCCTGCATGGCGTGCTGCATCGCGCGGACTTCAAACGTGTCCTTCCCGGTGAGGAATGACTTGTAGATTTCGCTCGCGCCCTGGGGATTGATGTCGGCATCCCAGCGCAGATCCGTCGTGTACATGATGTTCTTCTGCTTCCCGAGCACGAAGGCCCAGTTCAGGTTGGGCGACCAGCCGATGTAGGCCTTGGCCACAAAGACGCCGTAATCATCCGCCGCACCGGTGAAGGTCTGGTTGGCGGAATCGGACCCCTGGCCGGTCTCGAGCGCGAAGCCGGCGCTGAAACCCTTTTGCAGGAGCACGTCCGTGTTGAACCGGAGGCGGAAGCGCTGGCGGGAGGTTTCGTTCGCGACGGCGGCGGCGCCGGTGGCGAGTTCCGGCACCTGCGCGTTGTACTCATAGCGCATGCGGAGGTCACCGGAGAACTTCAGTTCGCTGATCGAGGAGCTGAGGTTAAGTTTTCCGGCGGACGTGTTGGCCACAAAGTCCTTGACGAGGTCGACGCGGAGTTCTTCGGCCTCCTGGTCGGTGACGATGCCCTTTTTAACGAGGATATCGATGAGCGGGCCGCTGTCCTGCGCGAAGGCAGAGCCAGTGGCGATGAGAGCGCCGCCGAGCAGCGCGAGCCATTTTGATTTCAGGTGTAACATGGTGATGTGTTCGTTCAATGTTGGGTTATAGCAACAGCCTACTATGATGCCGTCAGATTGTTACAAACGTGCGGCGTTTGCGTGACAAACCGGTGAAAATCCACCCTGCCCTGTCCCGCTCCAGCGGGGCGGTTGCACGGAGGAAATTGACGGTTGAAACCAGTGGATCCGCCTCAGCGGACGTCTCTCCGGCCACACTTTTTCCCCTCGCAACTTTCACCTCCCGCCGCGCTCACGCCGCGGGCCGGCGTCGCTTTTCCACCAGCGCCAGCAGCAGGTCGCCCTTGGCTAGGCTGCCCATGAGCCGGCCGGTCTCCGGCCCCACCACGGGCAACCGCTCGGACGTCAGCCCAAGGAACCGGCCGAGCGCTTCGCTCAGCGACTGGTCCGGCCCGATCCGCGGGAAGTCCTCGCGCATGATGTCGCGCGCAATGACCAGCTCCGCCAGGTCGAGTTGGCCGAGATACGGCTTGATGTCGTGCAGCGACACCGCACCGAGAAATTTCCCGTCAGCCTCGCACACGTAAAGGTTGTTCACCCGCACGGAGAGGAACTTTTCCGCGATCTCGGCAAAATGCGCGCCGGGCGGGATCGTCGGCGGATCGGCCCGTATCAGGTCCGACACGCGGGCCGCAGCCAGCGTGGCCGCCGGTTCCGCGGCGGCCTTGCGCCGCAGCGAGGCGCTGTACAGCGACTCCCCCGCCACGCCCTTCGCGGTGTAATACGCGATCACGTTGCAGAGCATCAGCGGCAGAATGATGTCATAGCTCAGCGTCATTTCGAACAGCATGATGACCGCCATGACCGGCGCGCGGCTCGCCGCCGAGAGGAACGCCCCCATGCCGACCAGCGCAAACGCCCCCGGGTCCACCGCCGCCGCCGGCCAGATCCGGTGCACCCCGATGCCAAACAGGTAACCTAGGCTCGCCCCCATGAACAGCGACGGCGTGAACACGCCGCCCGGTGCGCCCGACCCGAACGACGACATCGTCGCGAGCCACTTGCAGGCGAAGATGCCCAGCAGCACCGTCCAGAGCAGCCGGCCGTTGAGGATGTCCACCACCACCGTGTAGCCGTTGCCGCAGACTTCCGGGACGTTGATCGCAATGACGCCCACCAGCAGGCCGCCGAGCGCCAGGCGCGCGACCAACGGCAGCCGCAGTGAGATGAAAAATTCTTCCGCCTGCTTCAGCGAGCGCAGGAACACCGGTGCGAGGCCGCCCGCCAGGAGGCCGAGGAGCACGTACGGGCCCATCTCCCAGGGCGAATTGAGCTGGAACGGCGGCACCTTATACAGGACCTGCGCCGCCGTGAGCACGCGGATCGTCAGCGTCGCCACGACCGCCGAGACCGCCAGCGGACCGAGGCTCTCCATCGCAATGGTCCCGAGAATGATCTCCGCCACGAAAAACGACCCGGCAATCGGCGCATTGTAGGCCGAGGCAATACCCGCCGACGCGCCGCAGGCCACCAGCAGCCGCAGCTGCGGCCCCGTGAAATTCCGCCACCGGCCGACCAGCGAGGCCACCACCGACGAGATCTGCACCATCGGGCCTTCCCGCCCGATCGAACCGCCCGAGCCGATCGAAAAGAGCGCCGCCGTGGTCTTCACCAGGCTCGACCGCACCGGCACCCGGCCGTTGCCGATCACGATCGCCTCCATGTAGTCGGTCGAGCTTTCCGAGCGCGTGAGCCGCGAGCCGTACAGCAGTACCAGGCCCGCCGCCGCGCCGCCCAGCGTCGGCACCAGCAGGCAGCCCCACCAGGGCAACTGCCGCATCGACTCGACGACGCCGCTCGTGCGGCCCGTCATGAATTCGTGCACCCCCTCCGCCAGCACGGAAAAAATCATCGAGGCCATCGCGCCGAGGAAACCGGCGAGCGCCGCCCACAGCAGCGTGACCTGCCACTCCGTCAGCTGGATTTTCTCCCGAATCCAGAGCCGCCAGCGCAACAGCCGTTGCAGCCGCTGCAACAGCTCGGTCGTGGTCGCGGGTACCGTCGTGCTCATCGCTTCGCCCCGCGCGCCAGCAGCGCGGTGAACTCCGCCTCAGACTTCGCCGCCAGCAGGCCGTCGTGCACCCCCGGCGCCTTCAGCGTCCGGGTGATCGCCGCCACCGTCAGGAGATACTCCTCCACCTGCGGCTTGGGCGTGCCGACCATGAAGATCAGCCGCACCGCCGGGTGCTCCGCATCAAACCCCACCCCCGGCGCCGCCACCCGCGCCACGCCGATCACCGCGCGTTCCACCGCGTCCGTGCGGGCATGCGGCAGCGCCACGTCGAGCGCGATGCACACCGGCGCGAGCATCGCACGCTCCAGCAGGCCGTGCAAAAACTGCGGCGCATCCTTGACCGCCGGGCTCTGCGCCAGCGACGCATGCAGCGCACAGATCGCCGCCTCGCGCGAATTCACCGCCAGATCCAGCATCAGCGCGTCCGGTCGGGCGAGTAATGAGGTTGGCAAGTCCACGTCGCCATCACCCTAGCCGCACGACGCGGCGAAACAAGCCCGCGCTCGGCAAATTTATCGTGATAAATCCTCCGAGCTGGCCGGACCGGACTTCAGGATTTTGACCACGGATAGCTCGGATGAACACGGTTCAGAATTTAAGGCCGGTTGACCACGAAGAGGCGCAAAAAAATCCAAGGCTGCAAAACACGCTTCCGCGCGCCTATGGGCGCAATGGCGATTTTTTCGTAGCCCCAATCCCTTTGTGCCGTTTTGCGGCCAAACTTCTGCAGGAATTAGGATTGATCCGTGTCCTCCGCGTTAGCCGTGGTAAAAATTCCGCCGGATTCGCGTGGGATTTTGCTCACGCCACCGGATCGGATTCAGCCGGCTCAGCGGCTGCTGGCTCCGTCGCCCCACTCAAGGGCGCAGACACGGCAGCTGCTGGCGCCGGCACTTCGACCGGCTCCACCGGCACTTCCGCCACGACCTGCGCCGTCAGCTGCACCAGCCCGCGCAACGAGGTGAAATGCTGGCTCAGGTCAAAGTCGCCGCCCAGGCCGCCGATGAGCTTGTCAAACAGGTCCTTCTTCGACGCCTTCAGCGCCTGGATCCGCTCCTCGATGGTGCCGGCCGTGACCATGCGGTAAACGAATACCGTGCTCTTCTGCCCGATGCGGTGCACGCGGTCCACGGCCTGCGCCTCCACGGCCGGGTTCCACCAGGGGTCGAGCAGGAAGACGTAGTCGGCCGCATGCAGCGTGATGCCTGTGCCGGCCGCCTTCAGCGACACCAGCATCACCGCCGCGCCGGTCGCGCCCTGGAACGACTGCACGGGCTTCAGCCGGTCGAGCGTCATACCCGTCAGCTCGTAGCGCGGCAGGTCGGGAAAATTCTTGATCAGCGCCTCACGCACGCGGTCGAGCAGCATCACGAACTGCGAGAAGATCACGACCTTGTGCCCGCTGCCGACCACCTCGGCGAGTTTCTCGACGAGCAGGTTGATCTTGCCCGAGTCGCTGAGCGGCGACTTGAGCCAGGGCAGCATGTCGGGGTCGCAGCAGGTCTGGCGCAGGCGCGTGAGCAGGGCGAGGAAGCCGAAGGATTTTTCCCGCATCGCCGTGCCGACGTCGTCGCCGAGGCGCGCGAGGCCCTCGGTGCAGATGCGCGCATACTCCGCGCGCTGCACGTCGGTCATCGGGCAGAGCAGGTCCATCTCCACCTTCTGCGGCAGCTCCGTCGCCACCTCGTTCTTGGTGCGACGGAGGATGAACGGCGCCAGCTGGGCGCGCAGGCGCTCCAGGGTGACGACGCGGTCGGCATTCAGCGCCGACTCGAAGCCCGTGCGCGAGCCGAGCAGGCCCGGCAGGAGAAAGCGGAAGATGCTCCACAGGTCGAGCTGGCGGTTCTCCAGCGGCGTGCCGGTCAGCACCATCCGGTGCCGCGCCCGCACCGCGAAGCAGGTCTGCGTGATCTTGGCGTCGGGGTTCTTGATGAACTGTCCCTCGTCGAGGATCGCATAGCCGAACTCCTGCCCGTCGAGCAGGTGGCGGTGCTTGCGCAGCTGCGTGTAGCTCGCGAGCCAGATGCACGGGTCCGGGCGCTGCGTGAAATCGTGGCCGGTCTTGAGCACGTCCACCGCGAGCTCAGGATAAAATTTCGCGATCTCCTCGCGCCAGACCGGGACCACGCTCGCGGGGCAGACGATCAGCGTGGGTTTGTCCGCCACGCGGCGCGTAGCCAGCATCGTCAGCACTTGCAGCGTCTTGCCCAGGCCCATCTCGTCCGCCAGCAGGCCGTGGCAGCCGACGTCGCACAGGTGCGCCATCCATTCCACGCCGCGGCGCTGGTACGGCCGCAGGATTTCCGGCAGCGACGGCGGTTCCGGCGGCGGCGCGAGCACCTGCTGGCGCCAGGCCTCAATCTCGGGCGCGAGCGTGAGCTTCAGCCGCGCATCGTTGAACAGGGAGAAAATCAGGTAGGGCGAAAGCGTGCCGTCGGCGTGCGTCTCCGCGATGTTGTGCCGCCACGCGCTGAACGACTCCCACTTTTCGCCCTGCAGCGCCACGATGCCCAGGTTCGGCAGGATCACCGGTGAGCCGCCGCGCTTGAGGAGCGTGTTGACCTCGGAGTCCGTGAGCATCCGCTCGCCCGCGCGGAAAATCCAGCGGAGGTTCAGACCCGCGCCGTCATTCGCGCCGCCGGCCCCCGCCCGGCGCTCCGCCACGGCCTCAATCTCGATGATGCGCGTGCCCTTGAGCAGGTTCGCCGCGCGCTCGTCGAGCTCCACCGTGAACATCCGGCGCCAGGCCGGCAGCGTGGTCTTGAGGAAATTCGGGATCTCCACCAGCGACTCGAGCACGTACAGGCCCGTGTCCTGATGATAATGAAAGTGCGCCTTGCGCGCGTAGGCCGCGAGGCCGATGAGCTTCGCCCGCTCGCCGGAGGTGACATGGCCGTTGCCGTTCACATGCGCGACATTGCCCAGCGCCGGGTTCCGGGTCTCGCCGTCGGCTTCGGACCAGTACGCTTGAAAGGTCAGCCCGGCCGTCTTCGTTTTGAAGACCAGCAGCAGGGGCCGTGAAACGCCGGGGGCGGCCACCGGGGGCGCGGAGCCGGCGGAGGCGGCCATCCCGGCCGGCTTGACCGGCGCCGCCGGGGGATGCGCGTGGGAGTGGCCGTGCCCGTTGAAGCCATGGCTGTGGCCGTTGGACGCGGCCGGGGCCGCCAGGCGCGGGGAGTGCGCAGGCTCGCCCGGCAGGGGCGAGATCTCGTCAGCCACCAGCTCCTCGATCTCATGTAAACCCGCGACCGCCAACGCGTGCGCGATGTCGAGATCCGTCGTCGAGGAGCGTACCGCCAGACCGCCCTCCTCCCATTCAATCACGACATACTCGTCCTTTTTCTCCACCCGGCGGTGGATGATGGCGTCCTTGGCCGTCAGTTCCAACTCGCGGACCTCGCCATCGCGATAGATGCGCCGGCCTTCTTCGAGCTGTGAATCGCTAAACGCGGCAGACCAGTCATTTTCAAGCCGGTCGAACCAGGACTCGAGGGAATGAGGAGTGTAAACGCGCTTCGGTCCGTGCGATTGCATCCGCTAAAAGATTGGACCGTAGGTTCCAACCAAGTGCCCGCAATCAAAATCTTACATTTCTGGCCCGCGATTTTTTCACGAAATTTACGGCCGCTTACACCGGACCGGCAACTCCCACGCCCGCAGTTGAATTCCCTGAATCGTAACGTGGACGTCACGCGTCCGGCACACACTTCGGTCACTTTATGGGTATTCCCTGCCACCTAATTTACGCCTGATGTGAAGCTAACCATTGTCACCGAAACCTTCCCGCCCGAAATCAACGGCGTGGCCATGACCTTTGGCCACATCGCGCGGGAACTCGGACGGCGTGGTCACCAGGTGACGGTGTGCCATCCGCGGCGGGACGATCTCTCCATCGGGGCCGCGCAGGGCGGGTTCCACACGGTGCCCCTGCCCGGCCTGCCCATTCCGGGTTATCCCTTGCTCCGTTTCGGTCTGCCGGCCGGCGGCACCCTCCGCCGGCGCTGGCGCGCCGATCGCCCCGATCTCGTTCACGTCGTGACCGAGGGCCCCTTGGGCTCCTCCGCCGTCAGCGCGGCCCGGACGCTCGGCCTGCCCGTGACGTCGAGTTTCCACACTAATTTTCACACCTACACGAAACACTACGGCTTCGCCCCGCTCCAGCACGCCGCCCTCGGCTGGCTGCGACGCGTGCACAACCGCACCCTCCGCACGTTCGCGCCGACCGCGGAACTCTGCGCGGAGTTGACGGCGCTTGGGTTCACCGGGCTCGGACTGCTGTCACGCGGCGTCGATATCGAACAGTTCACCCCCCTGAAGCGCTCGCCCGCCCTGCGCACCGCGTGGGGCGCCGCCACCGCCGACCCGGTCGTTCTGCACGCCGGCCGCATGGCCGCTGAAAAAAATTACCCGCTCCTCTTCCGCACCTTCGCCGCCATGCGCGCCGCGAATCCCCGCTGCCGCTTTGTCATGGTGGGCGACGGCCCCCTGCGGTCCAAACTTTCCCGCGCGCACCCGGACTGCCTTTTCACCGGCTTCATCCCCCGCGAGGAACTCGCCCGGCATTACGCCTCGGCCGACATCTACGTCCACGCGAGCCTCACCGAGACCTTTGGCAACGTTCTCACCGAAGCGATGGCGAGCGGACTCGCCGTCGCGGGCTTCAACTACGCCGCCGCCCGCCAGTTTGTCCGCGACGGCGAAAACGGCCTGGTCGTGCCCAGTGACCAGCCCGCCGCGCTGATCGCCGCCGCCGTCCGCCTCGCCACCGACACCGACCTGCGCACCCGGCTCGCCGGCGCCGCCCGCGTCACCATCGAGCCCCAATCCTGGGCTAATGTCATTGCGCGCTTCGAAGCCGACCTGCTCGGCATCGTCGCCGCCCACCGCCTCTCATGAGCAAAATTCTCATTCTCACCGCCAGCTTCGGCGAGGGCCACAATGCCGCCGCCCGCGCCCTCGCCGCCGCGATTGACCGCGAGGCCGGCCCCGGTACCGCCGTCACCGAGGACATCTTCGCCCTCGCCGCCCCGCGCTACAACGAGCTCGTCCGCCGCAGCTACCTCTCCCTCATCAACCGCGCGCCCAAGCTTTGGATCCGGTTCTACCGCTGGAGCGACCGCTCGTCGCTGGTGGCAAACACCCCGGCGCTGTTCTTCCGCGAACTTCGCGTGCTCCGGCAGATTCTCGCCCGCGAAAAACCCGACGCCGTCTGCTGCACGTTTCCTGTCGCCACGCTCCTGCTCGAGCACCTCGCCCGCACCGGCGGGCCCAGGCTGCCGCGCTACAACATCGTCACCGACTCCATCAGCATCCACTCGCTCTGGTGCCGCGGCGCATGCGACGGCTGGTTTGTGCCCAACGAGGACTCCGCCGCCGTCGTCCTGCGCGCCGGCCTCAACCCGGCCCTCGTCCACGTCTCCGGTTTTCCCGTCCCCGCCATTTTCTCCGAGCAGGCCGGCGTGCTCACGCCACCCGACCTCAACTCCGGTGCCGCCCCGCGCGTACTGCACATCATCAACTCCGGCACCCGCCACGCCGCCGAGACCGCGCGCCGGCTCCTCGCCGAGCAGGATTGGGAAGTCACCTGCGCCGTCGGCCGCAATGAAAGCCTCCTCCGCCAACTCACCGCCCTCGCGGCCGGCCGACGACGCCCCGCCACTATCCTCGGTTGGACGAAGGAAGTACCACAGCTGCTGATGACGCATCACGTCGTCGTCAGCAAAGCCGGCGGCGCAACCACCCAGGAGGCCATCAACGCGCTCTGCCCCATGGTTGTGAGCCAGGTCGTGCCCGGCCAGGAGGAGGGCAACTACGAGCTCCTCCGCCGCCACGGCGCCGGGATGCTGGCCGAGTCACCCGATGCCGTCATCGCCGCCCTGAAGCTCGCCTTTGCCGACCGCGGCCGCGTCCTCGGCGAATGGCGGGCCGCGCTTTCCCCCCTCGCCCATCCCACGGCCGCCCGCGACATCGCGCAGCACGTGCTCGCCGCCGGCGAACCGGTCACCGCCGCAGCCCGCCCATGAAACTCTGCTTCATCCTCAACCCCCGCTCCGGCCGCAATGCCCGCCGGCCGTGGCTCACGGGCCACATCCGCGAGTTCATCGCCGCACGCGGCCTCGACGCCACGCTCGTCACGACCACGGGTCCGCAGCACGCCACCGCGCTGGCGTCGGCCGCCCTCGCCGCTGGTTGCACCCGCGTCATCGCCGTCGGCGGCGATGGCACGATGAACGAAATCGCCCAGGCCCTGCTCTACTCGCCGGCCGCCCTCGGTCTCGTGCCCTGCGGCTCGGGCAACGGCCTGGCTTTGCACCTCGGCATTCCCACCCAGCTCAACGAGGCGCTCGCCCTCGCCGCCGATCCGGCCGCGCGCATCGCCGCGATCGACACCGGGGCCGCCAACGGCCGGCCGTTTTTCAACGCCATGGGCTGCGGCTTCGACGCCGAGATCAGCCGCCGCTTCAACCGCCTCACCCGCCGCGGCCTCGCGGCGTACGCCCGCATCGGCCTCTCCGCCTTCCGCTCGCGCCGCTCCGAATGGGTCGTGATCCACGGCGCCGGCCAGACCAAGGCGCTGCTCACCCTGCTCGTGGCCGTCGCCAACTCCGACCAGTATGGCAACCACGCCTGCATCGCCCCCGGCGCCCGCGTGGACGACGGCCAGCTCGACCTTGTCGCCGTGCGACCCGTCGGCTTCGCCAGCGCGGTCCCGCTCATCGCCCGGCTGTTCCTCGGCAAATTCTCCTCCAGCCCGGGGGTGTTCCGGCTCCGCAGCGCGCGTTTTCTGATCGTGCGATCCGGCCCCGGCCTCCTCCACACCGATGGCGAAACCCACGAGACCGGCGCCCTCGTCGAGGTCAAGGTCCACCCCCGCAGCCTCCGCCTCATCGTGCCCGTGCACAGCCGCGTCTCCAACGCGGACCCCGTCCCCGCCCCGGATTTCGCCCTCCCCTTCCCATGAAGTCTACCCTCCGCGTCCGCACCGTCATCCTCTCCGATGTGCACCTTGGCACGTCCGACTGCAAAATCCGCGAGGTAAACCATTTCCTCCGCCACGTCCGCTGCGACAAGCTCATCCTCAACGGCGACATCATCGACGGCTGGCAGCTCCGCCGCGGCGGCCAGTGGACCAAGGCCCATACGCGCTTCATCCGCATCGTCCTCAAAAAAATGGAGAAGCGTGACACCGAGGTCATCTACCTCCGCGGCAACCACGACGACATCCTCGCGACGTTCCTGCCGCTCGATTTCGAGAATCTCCGCATCGTCGAGGACTACATCCACGAGGGCCCGGCCGGCCGCTACCTCGTGCTGCATGGCGACGTATTCGACACGGTCACCAAGAACTTCGTCTTCCTCGCCCACCTCGGCGACTGGGGCTACAGCCTGCTGCTGAAAATCAACCGCGCCTACAGCGCGTGGCGCGCCTGGCGCGGGAAGGAATACTGGTCGCTCAGCAAGGCGATCAAGGCCCGCGTCAAGGAAGCCGTCAGCCATATCTCAAACTTCGAGGATCACATCGTTCAACTCGCCCGCGAGCGGGGCTGCACCGGGGTCATGTGCGGCCACATCCACACCGCCGCAGACAAGATGATGGGCGGCATCCACTACCTCAATTCCGGCGACTGGGTCGAATCCCTCACCGCCATTGTCGAGCATCACGACGGCCGCTACGAACTTGTGGACTTCACGAAATTCCGCCGCGAATTTCCCCTGGACGAACCGGTCGAACTGGAAACCGGCGAGGAAACTCACGTCGAGGCGTCCGAGTTCGAGGTGTAAAGTGGTTTCAAACCGCGAATAGACGCCGCTAGCCGCGAATTCAGATCGGATCACTTCCCGCGCTTTCCGGAGTGGCGTCCGTTCGCGTCCATTTGCGGTTAAACACGCCCGAGCTTTCCCAGTTCCTCGCGGATCACCGCCAGCGTCCGCTCCACCGCGCCCTTGTTCTCGCGGTGCCACTGCCCGGCCGCCGCCGCAATTTCCGCGCGCCGCGCCGCAGCGGGCAGCAGCGCGGTGGCCGTCGCCGCCAGGGCCGCCGCGTCCGCCACCTCGATCGCCGCGTGCCGCTCCAGGAGATCGTGCGCGATCACCCGGAAATTTCCCATGCCGGGGCCCAGCAGGATCGGTTTTTCCAATGCGGCCGCCTCGACCGGGGTCTGCCCTTCCGTGTGCGGCGGCAGACTCTTGCCGACAAACACCAGGTCCGCCAGCTGCAGCAGGGCGCGCATCTCGCCGGTCGTGTCGGCCACGGCCACATCCACCTCGCCCGGCGCGGCGCCGCTCGTGCGGAAATGGTAGCGCAACCCGGACCCCGCCAGCAGGGTTTCGATTTCCGGCCGGCGCTCGGCATGGCGCGGGACAATGAGGAGTGCGCTCGCCGTGCCGCTGGACCGGAGTGACCGCAGCGCGTCGAGCAGCGCCGCCTCCTCCCCCGGCCACGTGGACGAACCCATCAGCACGAGTCCCGCCGGCAGCCCGAGTTCGCGGCGCAAACCGCTTTTTCCACCGGCGCTGAGCAACGGGATGTCCACGTCGAGCTTGATGTTGCCCGTCGTCTGCAGGCGTTCGCGCGGAAAGCCGAGGGCCACAAACCGTTCCTCGTCCTGCGTCGAGCACGGGAGCAATCGCGTGATCCCGTCCAGGGTGATCCGCGCCGCCGGGGGATATAGCATCAACCGGCGGTAACTGCGGTCCGACACCCGCGCATTAATGCTCAGCACCGGCACCCCGCGCGCCGCCGCCTGGTGGATGTGCTCCGGCCAGCGTTCACCTTCCGTCAGGATCACCAGATCGGGCGCGATCCGCTGCCAGGCGCGCCGCGAGAACAGCCACCAGTCGAGCGGGAAGTAACCGATGCCGACGGTGAATTTTTTATAGCGCTCCTGCGCCAGTTTGAAGCCGGTGCTCGTCGTGGTGGTCAGGTAGATCTCCACCTTCCCGTCCGCCGTCAGCCCCTCCAGCATTGGCGCGATCGCCAGCATCTCGCCGACGCTCACCGCCTGCAGCCAGATCCGCCGGACCCCCGCGCGCTTCGCCGGCAGGCCGGAATGCGCGCCAAACCGGTGGGGAAAATGCCCGCCGTAGCCGCCGCGCCGCCGCATGCGCCGCAGATAGGCCGGGGACGAGACCAGAAGCACCGGAAGAAAGAGGAAGCGATAAAGCCAGAGCATCGAAAAGGGGATCAGGATGATCCCGGCCAGTTCAAATCGCCCCCGGCGATTTGCCGAGACATTTGTGTCGCCCGTGCGGGGCGGATTTTCTCGCCCGGTTCACTTCCCGCGCGCCAGCATCTTTGTCAGTGAACAATCGTGCCCCCGACGCAGCAGCGGCACCGCCAGTGCGGGACGACGGGGGATGGCGGTCTGTGCGGTGACGATCCCGGTCAGACTTGGCTGAACACCAGCGACGCGTTTGTGCCGCCGAACCCGAAGCTGTTCGCCAGCGCGGCGCGCACTGGCTTCCGCACCGCCGTGTTGGGCGTGAAGTTCAGGCCGGTCGCCGCGCACACGGGATCCAGGTTCGTCAGGTTGATCGTCGGAGGCACGATGCCGTCGCGAATCGCCAGCACCGCGGCAAACGCGCCCATCGCGCCCGCGCCGCCGAGCAGGTGGCCGATCATGGATTTCACGCCGCTCACGTGCAGGTTCGCCTTGTTGTCGGCAAACACGGTCGCGATCGCCGCGGCTTCCTCGCCGTCACCACCCGGGGTTGAGGTCGCGTGGGCCGAGACATAGTCGATTTCCGTGGGCGCCAGACCGGCGCGCTTCAATGCGAGCCGCATCGCCCGGGCCGAGCCCTCGGCGCCGGGCGCGAGCGAGGACAGGTGATAGGCATCCGCCGTCGCGCCATAACCGCGGAGCTCGGCGTAGATTTTCGCGCCGCGTTTCAGGGCCTGCTCGTATTCCTCGAGCACAAAGACCACGCCGCCCTCCGACAGCACAAAGCCGTCGCGGTCCTTCTCGTACGGCCGCGAGGCCTGTTCCGGCGCGTCGTTGCGCGTCGAGAGTGCCCGCATCTGCGCAAACGCGCCGATGCCCAGCGGCGTCACCGTCGATTCGGCGCCGCCCGCAATCATCACATCGGCGTCGCCGCGCACAATCGCCGCCGCCGCCTCGCCCAGCGCGTGGCCGCTCGTGGCGCACGCCGAGGCGACGCTCATGTTCGGCCCGCGACAGTCGAGCAGCAGGCTCACCTGGCCAGCCAAGAGGTTGGGGGCGATCTGAATGATGAAGAACGGGGAGATTTTTCGGAAGCCGCCCGCCTTCCACGTGTCGTGCATCGCCTCCATCTCGGGCAGGCCGCCGAGGCCGACGCCGAGGTTCACGCCCATCCGCTCGGGATCGAGCGTGGCCCGGTGCGCATCGAGACCGGAGTCGGCGTACGCCTCGACCGCCGCCGCCGCGCCGAGATGCGTGAAGCGGCCGAATTTCTTCACATCCTTCGGCGTGATCGCCTGCGTCATCGGATCGGACCCGGGACCGCGCGGGTGCAGCGGCGCCGGCAACGGCCGCGCGGGATCAAAGTTTCTCACCTCGCCCGCGATGTGCGCGGTGCAGCCGGTGGGATCAAAGCGCGTGATCCGCCCGATGCCGCTGCGGCCGGCGATGAGCGCCGCCCAGGTTTCGGGGGCGGAATTGCCGCAGGGAGTGACGGCGCCGATACCGGTGATGACCACGCGGCGGGCGGGAATGGAGGCAGGATTCATGGGACGAAAGCGAAGGTTTTGCGGAGCATGCGCCGGGAGGACGACAGCAGCGCATCGCTGCGCGCCGGGTCGTCCGTGGCCCGGGCAAAAATCAGGGCGCCGACAAGCGAACTCATCAGGTGGGTGACGCGATCGCGGTTTTCGCCGGGGTCGCGCGCGAGGCGCAACGCCTCACACAGCCGGTCGATGTGACGCACAAAGCCCCGCGCATAGTCCCCGCGCGCCGGGCCGCTGAGCCGCGCCATGTCGGCGCCGACCGCGACCACGAGGCAGCCCGAGCCGCGGTTGTCGCGGTGGTGGGTGGAAAGATAACTGTCGATCAGGAGCCGCGCGCGCCGGGCCGCCGTGGGCTGGGCCGCGATGCGGTCCAGGTTCACCACCGCCTCGTCGAACGCCTCGGCGCAGGCCTCCGCGACCAGCTCGGTCTTGTCTCGGAAATGCGCATAAAACCCGCCGTGCGTCAGCCCCGCCCGCCGCATGACCTCGTCCACGCCGACGCCCTCCACCCCACGCTCACGAAACGCCGCACTCGCCGCCGCGACAATGCGGCGACGAGTGGCATGCTTGTGAGCAGGGGGATAGCGCATCGGAGGCGTTTAAATGACGAGCGTCATACCAAATGGCAAGCCCTAGTCTTTGCTAAGGTCCGCCAGCGCAAAATCACGGCCGGCCAGTCGCTCAAGCCATCGTCATAAATTACCTATTCTATTTATAATATTAGTCTTATAAGACCCCTGTGTCCCTTGGGTCGCCACCACCCAGCGGTCCCGACCCCACCCGCGGCGTCTGACTCCCTCACGCCCAATTCCCCGCCCAGCCCGACCTTTCTTTGACTTTGCCGGCACCGCTCGTTTTGCTCGCCGCCCTTTGAAAATGCAGCAGCTGCACGCCTATTGGCGCATGGAATACATTCAGGCGCCGCGTTATCCCGCTGCGTTGAAGCGCCCCTTCACGGACTTGCCCGCCATGGGCGATGACCGGGCTGCGCTCATCGTATACCGGAGCCGCCTGTCCTATCTCGTCCTCAACCGCTATCCCTACAACCCCGGCCATCTGCTCGCGGTCCCGTTTCGCGAGGTGTCCGATCTGGATCAACTGACCCCGGCCGGACGCGCCGACCTGATGGAGACCATGACGTTCGCCAAGCGCCTACTCGGCGCCACGCTCAAGCCCGACGGCTACAATCTCGGCTTCAATCTCGGCTCCGCCGCCGGCGGTAGCATCGCCCACCTCCACGGCCACATCGTCCCGCGCTGGAACGGCGACAACAACTTCATGCCCGTCCTCGGCCAGACCCGCATCCTTCCCGAATCCCTCGAGCGCGCCTGGGAAAAACTCTCCGCCGCCGCCGAAAAATTAAGGAAGAAAGCAAAAGGTAGAGGGAAGAAGTAATCGTTCCGCCCTCTTCTGTTCCGGCCACTTCTTCCTTCTTCCCTCTGCCTTCTCACTTTCAGCCAGTGCCCGTCAAAACCCTCCATTTTCCCAGCCCCCGCCACCTGTCCGCGCTGTACGCCGGCCGCGAGGAAAACCTCGCCCACGCCGAGCGCACCCTCGGCGTGAAGCTGATCACGCGTGAGGGCTGGCTGAAAATCGAGCCCGCCCATGGCGCATCCGCCACCGAGGCCGCCGGGCCCATCGCCCGCACCGAGGCCCTGTTCAACTTCCTCAACGAGGCCCGCGGCCAGGGCATGACCATCCGCACACCGGACTTCCACCGCATCGCCGACGGGTTCGCCCGTGGCGAGGGCGAGCAGATGCGCGCCCTCATTGACGAGCCGCTGGTCATCGCCACCAACCGCAAGAGCATCGTTCCGAAAACCCTCGGCCAGAAACTCTACCTCCAGTCGATGCTCGCCCACCCGGTCGTCTTCGGCATCGGCCCCGCCGGCACGGGCAAGACCTACCTCGCCATGGCCGCCGCCGTCTCCGCCCTCCTGCGCAACGAGGTCGAGCGCATCATCCTCACCCGCCCCGCCGTCGAGGCCGGAGAGACCCTCGGCTTCCTCCCCGGCGACCTGCGCGAAAAGATCCTGCCCTACCTCCGCCCGCTCTACGACGCGCTCGGTGACATGCTCGACCCCGAGGACACCGCCCGGCTCACCGAGAAAGGCGTCATCGAGATCGCCCCGCTCGCCTATATGCGCGGCCGCACCCTCTCCCATTCGTTCATCATCCTCGACGAGGCCCAGAACGCCACCGCCGAGCAGATGATGATGTTCCTCACCCGCCTCGGCGAGGACTCGCGGATGGTCGTGACCGGCGACATCACCCAGATCGACCTCCCGCGCTCCAAGGCCAGCGGCCTCCTCGAGGTCCGCCACATCCTCACCGACATTCCCGGCATCGACTTCCACACCTTCAGTGGCGCCGACGTCGTCCGTCACCCGCTCGTCCAGAAGATCATCGAGGCCTACGACCAATACCGGAACCCGATGACCCAGGACGCGGCGACCCCCGGAAAATCCTAACCGGCCGTTACCGTGCAGAAGTCGAAAATCGCTATTCGGAAATCGTAAATCTACCGGCTTCGTCACTCTTCCCTCATCCCTTTTCCCTTCCGTCCATGTCCGTTCGCAACCAGCTCAAGCTTCTCGTCGGCGGCCTCAGCGCGCGCCGCGCCGGACGCCCCGCGACGGCCCACTCCGCCACCCAGGAGTTCTTCGATCGCAGCCCCCTGGTCGCGATGCTCATCTTCGTCGCCACGGTCACCGCCATCGTGCTCATCAGCTCGGCCGGCCTCACCACCCTCAACGTCCCCGTCCTTCCTCACCAGCTCGCCACTGTCCGGGTCGTGGCGGTGACGCCGTTCACCTACCTCAGTCTCGAGCAGACCACCGCCGCGGGCGAGCAGGTCGTCAACCGCCTGCCACCCGTTTACCAGCTCGACCTGGAGACGTCCCGACGCTTCGACGCCGATGCCCGGGCCCTGCTCGTGCAGTTGGAGGGCTTCGAACGCACCCATCCGGCCAACGCCCTCCGGCTCAATGATCCCCGGGCCGAATTCGCCACGCTGGTGGAGGCGTTCAATGCCCGGGGCCCCTATCACGCCAACGCGGAGGATGTCGCCGCCGTGCTCGCCGCGGGTGATGCCAAGGCGCGCGCCGCCCTCTTCGACACCGGACTCGCCGCCCTCCGTGACGTCGCCGCCGAAGGCGTGCATGACGACGATCTCGGCGTCTCCGCCCCGGGCAATGTCACCGTTTTCCAAGTCATGCGGCCGACCGGTGTGATCGCCCTCCGACCGGTTCAATCAATGGAGGAAGCCATGACCTTTCTCCGCGTCAGCCTTGACGTCGAGGGCGTGCCGCGCCCGACCGCGCTCGCGCTCTTCCGCTTCTTTCGCACCGGCCTAAAAGCCAACCTGGCCTTCGACCGTGACGCCACGCAGGCCCGCGAAGCCGAAGCCCGCCGCCAGGTGAAACCCGTGCTCGTCAGCGTCGCCCGCGGCCAGACCATCATCGAGCCCGGCGAACGCGTCTCGCCCGGGCAGTTCGAGATGCTCATGGCCTACCGCCGCTTCCTGCGCGAACACACCGACACGGCCTTTGAAGAGGGCCTCACGCTCTTTGGCCGCATCCTGCTCGTGCTCGCGATGGTCATCGCCAGCGTGCTCTACATCCGGCTCGAGGACGCCGAAACCCTCCAGCGCAACGGCCGGCTGGGCCTCCTCGCGCTCGTCACGATCTTCAACCTCGCACTCGTGCGGCTGGTCTACTCCATCGGCGGTCTCGATTTCTTCATCCACGACGGCTCCTGGGCCTCGACCCTGCCGTACGTCGCCCCCACCGCGCTCGCCCCGCTCATCGTCGCCATCCTGATCGACGCCGGCTCGGCCATCTTCATGGCGCTGCTCATCTCGATCTTCACCGGGGTCATCTACGGCAACCGGCTCGACCTCGTGGTGCTTACTTTCCTCGCCTCGCTCGTCGCCATCTTCGGCTGCCGGGTCGTGCACAAGCGCGGGCGCGTCGTCCGCGCCGCCGCCGCCGGCGGGCTCACGCTCGCGCTCTTTGCCCTGCCCATCGGTTTCGCCGACCAGGTGCCGTTCGCCACGCTCGCCCGCCAGATGACTGCCGCCGTCGCCACCGGCCTGCTCACCGGCATGGCCGTCGTCGGCGTGTTGCCCGTGCTGGAGTCGCTCTTCAAGCGCACCACCGACATCACCCTGCTTGAGCTCACCGACTACAACCACCCGCTGCTCCGCCAGCAGCAGCTTGAGGCCCCCGGCACCTACCACCACTCGCTCGTTGTCGCCCAACTCGCCGAAAACGCCGCCAACGCCATCGGCGCCAACCCGCTACTCGCCCGGGTTTGCGCGCTGTTCCACGACATCGGCAAGACGCCCCACGCCGCCTATTTCACCGAGAACCAGCGGGAAAGTCTCAACCCGCACGACGGCCTCACGCCGATGGCCTCCGCGCAAATCATCAAGGCGCACGTGACCGACGGCGTGGAACTCGCCAACCGGCACCGCCTGCCCCGCGCCGCGATTGACGTCATCCAGCAGCACCACGGCACCACCCTCGTGCGCTCGTTTTACCTGCGCGCCGTCGAGCAGTCCCGGGTGCCTTTCCCGGTCAAGAACCTCCCGCACCCGATCCCGCTGCTCGCGCCCCCGGTGGAGGCGGCCTACCGCTACGACGGCCCCAAACCGCAGTTCAAGGAGAGCGCCATCATCTCACTCGCCGACGGCGTCGAGGCCGCCACGCGCTCGCTCCGCTCCGTCAGCGCCGGCCAGCTCGTCCCGCTCATCGACCGCATCGTCGGCGACCGCATCGCCGACGGCCAGCTGGACGAGGCCCCGCTCACCTTCGAGGAATTGAACAAGGTGAAGAACAGCTTCCAGTTCACGCTGCTCAACATGCTCCACGCCCGCGTCGCCTATCCCGCCGGCGAGCAAACGACCACGACCGAAGCCAAGGCCTGAACCCGATTGATGTGGCCCGCGAAACACGCGAATGAACGCGAATTCTGAAACGGTCACTCCGGCGTCTTCTGCTGTTTCGCGTCATTTCGCGTGATTCGCGGGCCAAATATCCGCCTCCAATGCCCCGCGAAATCCTCATCGCCAACCGCCATCCCCGCCTGCGCCTCAACCGCCGCGCCGTGGCCCGCGTGATCCACACGCTGGACGCGAACTCGGCGGCTTTTCGCCCGAAGGGAATCGCCGCCTCGCCGAAAAAGAAACCATCGCCCATCGCCCATCACCCATCGCCCACCACCGAACTGTCGGTGGTGTTCCTCACCGACCCCGCCCTCGCCCAGCTCCACGCCGACTTTCTCGCCGACCCGACGCCCACGGACGTCATCACCTTCGAAGGCGATCCCACCCAAGGCACCGCCGGCGAAATCTGCGTCTCCGTTGACGCCGCCATCCGCGAAGTCGGCCCCCGCCGCGACTTTTCCGCCGAACTCACGCTGTACCTCGTCCACGGCTGGCTTCATCTCGCCGGCTTCGACGACCTCCTGCCGGCCAAAAAACGCCAGATGCGCCGCGCCGAGGCCCGGGCCATGAAGCTTTTGTGCTCCGCGGGGGCCCTCCCGGAGTTTTCTTCGCTCCGCTAGCGCCGGCCCAAGGCCAATCCCTTGCGCTGGCCCAGGAGATCGAAAGGCCCGCCCCACAGACCGATCCGGAGAACCGATCCGGGGTCCGGCGGAACACTCCTCCCTCGCCGGACCACTCAATCCCCCTCTCTCCGCCCATGTCGTTTTCACTTAATAAGTGCAAACGACCCAGGCTTCTTGAAGGCGCGCAAAAAACTTTGCGTTGGGGCGGGTTTCACCGACCCTAGGCGCCTCCCATGGCCATCCGCTCGACCCAGCACATCGTCACCGTCCGCACTGCGTTTTTCTCGGGCATCCTGCTCCTCGCGCCACTCGCGGTCACCATTTACGGTTTCATCTGGATCATCGGTGTCGTGGGCGGGAGTTTTCGCCCGCTGTTCGACCTCGTCCTGCCCCTCCGGCTCCAGGGCCTTCCCTTCGTCTGGGACGTCGCCGTCACCCTCGTGGTGTGCATCCTGATCACACTCCTTGGCTTCATCTCCAACTACCTGTTCGGCAAGTATCTGCTCGACCTCGGCGAGCGCGTCATCACCGGCATCCCGGGCGTCAGCGCAGTCTACGGCTCCGTCAAGCAGGTCGTCGCAACCTTCGGCTCCCAAAACCGCAACCTCTTCAGCCGCGTCGTCCTCGTCCAATACCCGCGCCCCGGCGTCTGGACGCTCGGCTTTCTCACCAGCAAGACCCAGGCTGAGGCCCAGACGCGCGCCGGCCGGGAACTCTGGGCGGTCTTCGTGCCGACCTCGCCCAACCCCACCAGCGGCTTCGTCCTGTTTTTTCCGCCCACCGAGATCACCGAGCTCGATATGTCCGTCGGTGACGGCATGAAGATGGTCATCTCCGGCGGCGCCGTCGTCCCGCCCCACCCGGCCGAGTCCGTCAAGAAACCAGCCAACCCGGCCTAAGCGTGTGCCCGGCCTCCCGCTCCAGACCGACGCCTTCGTGCTGCTGAAGCGTCCGCCCTCCGACTCCTTCCAGGGCTTCAACGTCTTCTCCGCCGAGCACGGCGCGCTGCTCATCCACCAGCGGCTGCCCAAGCGCACCGCGGGCAAGACCGGGTCCACCACCGTCGCGCTCGACTTGTTCGACGAGGTCTCGCTGCGACTCGAGAGTTCCAACCAGGGCCAGACCTGGTTCGTGCAGGAGACGCGCCTCGTCACCCGCCATGCCGACCTCGGCCGCAGCTACGAAACCCTCCGCCACGCGTCCGCCCTCGCCGCCCTCGTCGCGCGCAACCCCGTGCACGAGGACAGCCGCAACCAGGTCGCCGCCCTCCTCCGGCAGGCCTTCGCCTCGTTCGCCGCGGGCGCGCGGCCGGACTTCGTCTGGTTCAAGAGCCTCTACTGCTTCGCCCGCGACGAAGGCTACCCGGTGAAGCAGCAGTGGTTCCCCACCCTGCCCGGCGCCGATCGCGAGGCCGTTGCCACCTTGCTCAACCGCCCGCTCGCCGCGCAAACCGCCACCCTCGACGTCGTCGCCCGTCTTCAAACACGCCTCGAGGAATACCTCACCGGCTACACCGAGATCCTGCTGGAATGACCACCGAGGTTTGGCCACAAGGAGGCACAAAAGATTCCGGGGCCTCGTCGTGCGTCGCCCGCGCGCCTATAGGCGCAACGGAGATTTCGCCGGAGCCGCAGAGCCCTTGCGCCTTTTTGTGGCTAACCTCCCGGGTTTGCCTTCCGCCTATTTCGTGTCGTTCGTGTGTTTCGTGGTAACCTCATGGAATTCAACCTCGACCAGCGCACCGCCAGCCTGAGTGTCGGCGAGTTCGCCGACTTCACCACCGGGCCGCATGACGCCGGCAGCGGCCACGCGGGCCTCTGGCGCGCCCAGCTCGGCACGCACTGGCACAACGAGCTCCGCGCCCGCGCCGCCGCCGAGACGCCCACCGCCGAGTTCGAGCTCGTGATCGCCGGTAGGATTTTCCACGGCGGCTGGACCCTCACTCTCACCGGCCGCATCGACCAGCTCCTCCGCGACTCCGGCACCGTCACGCTGCGGGAAATCAAAACCGTCTCCCGCCCCCTCCCCACCGACGAGGCCGCCCTCCGCGCCGACTACCCCGGCTATTTCGTCCAGCTCGCAAGTTACCTCACGCTGTGGCGGCTGTCAGCCGTCCGCGATCAGCCATCAGCTCCCCATGCCCCAGCCAGCGCGGAAATCGCACCCATTGCCCCTCACCCAGCGCCCATCACCCGCTCCGCGCTGCGCGCGGAGCTGGTTTTCGTCGAGACGTCCAGCGGTCTCGCCCAGACCGTCCCGCTCACGCCCGCCGACGAGTCGATCTTCCGGGTCCAGCTCGAGCGGGTCGCCGAATTCCTCAACCTCCGCCTGCGCGCCCGCGAACGCCTGCGTGACCTCCGCTTTCACTCCCCCTTCGCCATCCTGCGCCCCGGGCAGGAGACGACCCAAGTCGATCTGACCACCGCGTTTGAGCAAAACCCGCTCGTGCTCTTCGAGGCGCCGACCGGCTTCGGCAAAACCGGCGTCCTCCTCGAGTTCGCCCTCGGCCAGCTCCGCGCCGGTCACTTCGATCGCGTGCTCTATCTTACGAGCAAATCCACCGGACAGCTGCAGGTGGTGAGGACGCTGCAGGTGATGGGCGCTGCCGCGCCGGCGAGAGGCGATGGGCGAGAGGCGATGGGTTCGAACCCCGCAAATTCTTCGCCTGTTCCGGGCTCCGGCCCATCGCCTCTCGCCCAGGACCTCTCGCCTGCTCCGACTTCGCCCGGACTTGCCGTCTGGCAAGTCCGGGCGAAGTCGGAGCACTGCATCAACCCCGTCTTCCACTGCGTGCGCGAGTCATGCAGCTACCTCGACCGGCTCGAGGAACGCTGGCCCGCCAGCGGTCTCTCCCGCTTTTATCGTTTCGAAAACCACGCGCGCGACCTCGACACCCTGCGCACCGCCGGCCGCGCCGCCCGGATCTGCCCCTACGAGATCACCCGCGCCGCCCTCGCCTTCAACGACGTGTGGATCGGCGACTACAATTACGTCTTCGCCCCGCGCAACCGCTCGCTGTTCTACAACCAACCCGGCTTCGACCCCGCCCGCACGCTCCTCCTCCTCGACGAGGCCCACAACCTTCCCTCGCGCGTCGCCGACGCCCACTCGCACACCGCCCGCGCGAACGATGCCTCGGCGCTGCTCGCCGAGCTCGACCACGTCAATGCCGCCGCGCCGCTCGTGCGCGCATGGGAAAGCTGGACGCAACTCCTGCTCGCGCTGCAGCCGGTGGACGCCCTCGATCCCGCCCTCGAGTCCGACGTCACCGACACGCTCGCCAAGATCGCCGAATTCCTCGGCGACCTCCCGCTCGACTACGCCGCGCTCGGCCCGCAATTCAGCGACCAGCTCTGGCAAACCCAGCAGCTCGGCGAATGGCTCGCCGACTCACGCCTGAAAAAACTCCTCTGGTGCCCGCGCCCCGGCGAACTCGCCTTCACCTGCATCGACGCCGCCGACGCCATCGGCGCCACCCTCCGCGAATACGGCGGCGTGGTCCTGGCCAGCGCGACGCTCTCCCCCCAATCCGAATTCGCCGAATCCTGCGGCCTGACTTTTGTGGGTCGGGGTTTATCCCCGACAGTCCTCCCGATGTCGGGCGTAAAGCCCGACCCACAGCAAGCCGCTACGTACGCGCCGGTGTCTGCCCACACCCCCTGGCGGGACGGCGCCTACGATGTCGCCGTGGACGCGCGCGTGGACACGACCTTCCAGCAGCGCGCGAGTTACTTCGCGACCACCGCCGCCACGATCGCCGCCCTGCAAGCCGCGGCGAACGGTCCCGTCGCCGTGTTTTTTCCCTCCTATGCCTACGCCGAGTCCGTCGCGCAGGAACTCGAGCGGCTCGCGCCCGTGAAGGTAGCGGTCCAGCCGCGCCTCCGTGACCTCGCCGCGCAAACCGCGTGGGTGGAGCAATCACTCGCGTTCACCGACGCGCTCTTCCTCGTGCTCGGCTCCAGCTTCGCCGAGAGCATCGATGCGCTGGGCGGCCGCGTGACCCACGCGATGGTGGTCGGCCCCGCGCTGCCCGAGGTAAACGCCATCCAGCGCGCCCGGCTGGCGGAGTTTTCCCCGCTCGGCCGCGAGGCCGCGTTCCGCCGCGTGTACCAGATTCCCGGCATGACCAAGGTGAATCAGGCCCTTGGCCGCCTTGTGCGCGCGCCCGGCCAGCGTGCCCGCGTGATCCTGCACTGCCGCCGCTTCCTCGAGCCCGCCTACGCCAGCCTCCTCGCCCCCGACTACCAGTTCGGCGCCAACGTCCTCACCGACGCCGACCTCGCCGCCTGGCTGCGGGGCTCGAACTAGGTTCCGGGAGCTGGCTTGGGCCCGGTGGTCGGATCCACACGGTGGCCGTTCCTGAATTGGGCTTCATGCAGTCCGTCGCTGTGGGCCGGCCGGACCAGCGATCCCACCGACCAATAGGCGACTTTCAACACTTCCGCCTGATCGAGCCAGTGGGGATCCGCCGGATTCTCCAACTGCCCCACATTCACACTGAAGGTGCTGCGCAGGACCACCACCGAGTTCACGAAGGTCCCGCTTTCCGCGTAGGGCCGCAGCAGGACGAACTTGGTCCGGTCCCGGCTGCTTAAAACATAGCACGCCGGCGGGCGCCGGCGGCTCGCGAGATCCAGCGGAATGGGCAGGTCATCGCCCGCCGGGATGGGCACTGATTCGGCTAAATTCACCACCAAGCTGCCACTCTCCAGGTGTTCAATCCGCATGACGCGGACCTTGTGCCCGGCCCGGCCGCCTGCTGCTCCCTCCCGGAACGGGACCTCAGCCACGAGTTCGCCATGATAGGCCGCGAGCTCGAGTTCGCCCGTCCACGCCGGCGCCTGCTGGCGAACCTTTGCCGCGAACGAGCGGGGAATCAAAATCATGGCGGCTTCGCCCCGGCCTTCCTCGCCCTTCTGCCACTCTTCCAGATTGGCCCCCGCCGGAGCCTTCAGGCCCATGATGTGCCAGCTAATCCTCATGGGATAGGATTGAATCCAGCCCGTCCGCTTTTGCTCCGTGCCGTCCGGCCAGCGCAAGGTGCCGGTAACTCCGCCGAAATTCAGGGAATAGTCTCCGGGCAGATTCACGTACCAAAAACCCATTTCCATCCGGACCAGGGACGGATCCAGGTTGGAACCCACCTTGGTGAAAGCCACCTCGCCGGTCGGTGCGACGGTCACGTGCGCCAGGGTTGGCGGTTCACTGCCCCGCCAAAGGGCCCAGCGCGACCAATCCCAAGGCCAGAAGTTCGCCAGCAGGAGCATCAGGACAAAACCCACGGAAAACATCACCCAGGAGCGACCCCGCCGCCGGGTCAGAAATTGATGCCCCACCACCAGCGCGATCACCGCGAGCGACAGCAGCACGCCGGCCAGCGCCCGGGTTTGCGTCACGCCCAGCGGGACGTCCGGCGAGTGCGCCAGAAAAGTGATGAAACAGCACATCCAGGCGAACACCAGCAAGAGCACCATCGCCACGAAACGCGCCGCGTTCGCCGTAAGCACCGCCACCAACAACACCAACAGGCTCAATGCCGCTTGAGTATACGCCAGTTGGATCACGGCCCCGCCGATGGCCCGGCGATCAAAACCCGAATAGAGCCACCAGGGCAGCGACACTACCTGGGGCAGCACCCAGAAGAACAGGACCAGCCCGACGAGCTTCGCCCCCAGCAACCGGGCCCCCGAAATCGGCCGCGTGACCCACCAGGCATTCTCTCCGACCACCGAATCCTCATGAATCAGGGCGGCAACGAGCACGCCGCAGAGAATCAGCTGCAATCCAAACAGCACGTTGTGCATCGCACCCAGCGCGCCGAGGGTGACTTGGAGCGCGTCCAGGTCGCTGTTCTCCACCCGGAGAATCCGGTCACCCACCAAAAAGCGTCCCACCATCAGGATGACCCAAAGCGCCAGCGGCAGACGGAGCCGGACGAAATCCTTTTTGAGTATATACCAGGTGAGGTTCATGCGGCCGCTCCTTTCTTCGCCGTGCGACCCGCACGGGCCAGGACGATGAAAATATCGCGCAGCGTCATCGGGTTGACCGCGACGGCCGCCCCGGGAAAGCGCCGCCGGCAGGCCTGCTCCGTCACCTCGCGCTCATGGCGGGTCGTGGTGAATCGAACCAGTTCACCCGTGCGCTCCAGTTCCAGCCAGTCCGGCGGCGGCGAGGCTAGGTCGGCCGTCCCGCCTTGCAGCGTCACTTCCACGCGGCGGAAACGCCCGAGCAGGCTTTCCGTCGACTCGGCGAATTGCAGGCGGCCTTCGTCCATCAGGGCGATCCGGTCGCACAGGCGCTCCACCTCCTCGATGTCGTGGGACGAAACCAGCACGGTCCAGCCCCCCAGCTCCGACACCTCCAAAATGCCGCGCACAAATTCATCGCGGACGAGCGGATCGAGTCCGCTGAACGGCTCGTCCAGCACGAGCAACTTCGGCCGGTAGGCCAGGGAGGAAAGCAGCGCCGCCTTCATCAGCATGCCCCGCGAGAGATGCTGCAACTTCCGGTCCCCCGGCAGCTCGAACTTGGCCAGCAGGGTTTTTTCCAATTCGCCATCCCACGCCGGATAAAACGGCCGGCAGTAGTCCAGGTATTGCCGTACCGTCATCCAACGCGGCAGTTGTTGGTTCTCCGACACATACCCGATCTGCTGGCGCTCGCTCGGCCCAAGCTGGCGCGAATCCACACCCAGCACCCGCGCCTCGCCCACCGTCGGCGCGATCAGGTTCATCAGCATCTTGATCGTGGTGGACTTGCCCGCACCATTGGGCCCGAGCAGGGCGAACACGCTGCCCTCCGGCACCGCGAGCTCCAGCCCGTGCACTGCCTCGGTGCGCCCGAACCGCCGGGTCAGATTGTGGGTTTCGATGATGTTCATGGGGAAATCGTGAAAAATCCTATTTGCCGCCCAATTTCTTCCAGTGCGCGGCGAGCGCCGACGACACGTCATCCAGCTCGAGGCCGAGCTTACGGGCCTCGACGACCAGCCGTTCCAAGTCTGCGCCGAGCAGCTCCGCGCGCTCCTTGCGTCCGCCGGTGGCACGCTCGGCCACGATGCTGCCGACCGCGGGCGTCGTCACCAACACACCCTCCGCGACCAGCGCCGCCACGACCTTGTGCGTCGTGTTTGGGTTCACCCTCAGCTCCTGGCTCAGCACGCGTACCGAGGGAAACTTGTCGCCCGGGCGCAGCTGTCCCACCACGACGGCCTTCTTCACCGCAAACAGGATCTGCTCCGCCACGGGAAGACCGGCCTTGAGTTCGATGGCGAAGGGCAGCACGCTGTTCTAGTTGAACTAGTACAGTTAGTACGGCAAGCGAATTTTAATCGCGGAGTCACGGAGGAGCGGAAATACCGGGAGAAAAGCGTTAGATCAAAGGGCAGGAACACTCAGGTTCGCTTCCCGGTATTTCCGCTCCTCCGTGACTCCGCGATCGTCTGAACTTCGAGACCTTTTTGCTTTTGCTCCGGCTTAATCCCGCCCACGCTTTCGCCACCCACATGATTACGCACCGATCCTCCCCGTTTCGCGCGTTCCTTGCCACCGCGCTCCTCGCCCTTACGCCGCCGGCCCTGCACGCCGCCCTGCCGCCCTTGATTCCGCTGGAAGTACTGTTCGCCGACTCGCAGATGCGCTCGGTCCAGCTGTCCCCCGACGGTTCGCACCTGGCCTTTCTGACCACCCTCGGCACCGGCAAGATCGGCATCGCGCTGATGGATCTCCAGTCCGGCCAGATCGAGCCGCTCGTCGCCGCCAAGGACGAGAACATCAAGTTCTACGTCTGGAAGGGCAACGACCGCATCGTCTACGGCGGCGACCTGGGCGGCAACGAGTCCAACGCCCTCCGGGCCATCACCCTCTCCAAGCGCAAGGCCATCGAGCTGGCCAATTCCCACCAAGCGGGGATCGATGACAACGCCGACACCGCCAGTATCATCGATAGTTTGAAGTTCGACAACCAGCACGTGCTCATCATCGGCCGCAAGGGCGTCGGCACGTGGACCGGCGGCGTGTACCTGCTCGATGTCCAGTATGGCGATCGCGCCAAGGCGCCGGGCGCCGATGTCGAGGGGGCCTTCGGCCTGATGGCCGACAATACCGGCCTCATCCGCTGCCTCGATCGCCTTCAGGAAAAGAACGTCAACCATTACATCCGGACCAACCTCAAGTCGGACTTCACCAAGGTCGCCTCGTCGCCCGCCGACACGGCCATCGAGGCCCCGATCTGGCAGCCCATCCTCTTCGGCGCGGACAACCAGACCCTCTATGTCATCACCCGCGAGTTGGGCCATACTGACCGGCTCCGCGCCTACGACGTGGCGACCCGGTCGTTTCTCCCCGGGCTCGATTTCCCGCTCGAGGGTGAATTCGACAGCCTCGTGATGTCGTGGGATCGCTCCAAGCTGCTGGGCGTTTACACCACGACCGAAAAGCGGAATGTCCACTGGTTCGACGCCGGCCGGGCCGCGCTGCAGGCGAAGATCGACGGCGCCCTGCCCGGCACCGTCAACTTCATCGCCAGCTCCTCCGCGGATGACCAGGTGCACGTCCTCGTCAGCACGTCCGACCGCCAGACTCCCGTTTACTACATCCTTAACCTGCTGAATCCCGCCAAGGGCCGCCCCGCGATCATGATGCTGGGCTCCGCGAATCCCAATCTGCACGCCGATGACCTGCGGCCGCAGCGGCCGATCAGCTACCAGGCCCGCGACGGCCTGACCATCCACGGCTATCTCACCCTGCCCGCGGGCGCCGAGGGCCAGCGCGTCCCGCTCATCGTCCACCCACACGGCGGTCCCTACGGCGTCCGCGATGTCTGGGGCTTTGATCCCGAGGTTCAGCTCTACGCCAACCGCGGTTATGCCGTGCTGCAGCCCAACTATCGCGGCTCGGGCGGCTACGGCACGGAATTCCTCCTCGCCGGCCGCAAGGAATGGGGCGGCAAGATGCAGGACGACCTCTCCGATGGCGTGAAGTGGGCCATCGCGCAGGGTTATGCCGATCCGGCGCGCGTCGCCATCGTCGGCGCCAGCTACGGCGGCTATGCCGCGCTGGCGGGCGTCACCTTCACCCCCGAGCTCTATTGCTGCGGCGTCAACTATGTCGGCGTCTCCGATCTCACCATCATCACCAGCCACGCCCGCATTCCGGGAAGTGAACGTCTCTTCCAGAAAAACTGGATCGGGGACGATCCCACGTACCTGCACGACCGTTCGCCGGTCAACTTCGTCCAGAACATCCGCGTGCCCACCCTGCACGCCTACGGCGAAAACGACCCGCGCGTGGACATCGACCACTGGAAGCGCCTGAAGGCCGAGCTCGACCGCTACAATAAGCCCTATGAGTTCGTCCGCGAGGGCAACGAGGGCCACGGTTTCGGCAACGAGAACGCCCGCGTGCGCTTCTACCGCCAGGTCGAGGACTTCCTCGCCCGCAACCTCGCCCGCAACGGCAAGGTCAATGTCGGCCCCAGCGAGGTCATCGACCTGCCGGCCAAGGGCACAAACTGAGCCCGGCTGGACCGGGTCACCCCCTGACCGCCCCATTTTTGGGGCGGTCTTTTTTTACCCTTCCCCTTTGCCTCCCTCCTCTTCAGAAACGGCTCTCGTGGCCACGCCAAAGACCATTGGTTCCGGGGAAATCCATGCTGCGATTGAGCGGCTGGCCGCAGCCATTTCCGCCCGCCACGCGGGGGCAAAGAACCTCCTGCTCCTCGGCATCGCCAACGGCGGCGTCGCCCTCGCGAAGCGCCTGGCCCATCGCCTATCACCCCTGACCTCGGGCCCGAACGCCGTCTGCGGCGTTCTCGACATCTCCTTCCACCGCGACGACATCGGCCGCCACCCCATCCCGAAGGAATTCGCCCCCACCCATATCCCCGCGGATGTCGACGGCGCGATGGTCATCCTCGTGGATGATGTGCTGTTCTCCGGCCGCACCGTGAAGGCCGCCCTCGACGAGCTCTTCGACCACGGCCGGCCCACCAAGGTCGAACTCGCCGTCCTCGTCGACCGCGGCGGCCGCCTCCTGCCCGTGGCCGCCGACTACACCGGCCTGACTGTGAAGGCGGGCCCCGACGAAAAGGTCGTCGTCACGCTTGATCCCAAGAACCCGAAGCAAGACGCTGTGAGCGTGCTGCCGAAGTCCCCATCGAAACTCGCCCCTGCCCGCCTCCGCGTTGGCCAAGGCCGGAATCGAAAATCGAAACTCTAAAATCGAAAATTTGCCCATGCCTTGGACGCGCCAGCACCTGCTCACCCTGGAGGAACTCTCCCTCGCCGAGATCGAACAGATCCACGCCACCGCCGTCGCCTTCAAGCGCACGCTCGGGCGCAGCGTGAAAAAGGTCCCCGCCCTCCGCGGCAAGACCATCGTCAACCTCTTCCTCGAGCCCAGCACCCGCACCCGCATGGCCTTCGACATGGCCGCCAAGCGCCTCAGCGCGGATGTCATCTCGCTCGACGGCTCGTCCTCCAGCACGTCCAAGGGCGAGACCCTCCGCGACACTGTGCAAAACATTCAGGCACTGCAGGCCGACATGATTGTCATCCGCCACGCCGCCGCCGGCTCGCCGCTTTACCTCTCCAAGATCCTCCGCATCCCGGTCATCAACGCCGGCGACGGCGCGCATGAGCATCCCACGCAGGGGCTCCTCGACACGTTCACGATGAAGGAGCACCTCGGGAAACTGAAGGGCCGCAAGGTGGTCATCCTTGGCGACATCCTCTTCAGCCGCGTCGCCCGCTCGAACATCCATGCCCTCACCAAGATGGGCGCCGCCGTCACCCTCGTCGGGCCGTCCACGCTCGTGCCGCACTGGTTCACCGACCTCGGCGTAAAGGTGTCCCACGACCTCAAGTCCGCCCTCGCCGACGCCGAGGTCGTGATGCTGCTCCGCATCCAGCACGAGCGCCAGGCCAGCGGCCATTTCCCCTCGCTGGGCGAATACACCAGCATGTTCGGCCTCAACAAAACCCGCGCCTCCTGGCTCAATCCCAAGGCCATCATCATGCATCCCGGCCCGATCAACCGCGGCGTCGAGATCGACAGCGAACTCGCCGACGGCGAGCGCAGCGTGATCCTCGAGCAGGTGACCAACGGCATCGCGGTCCGCATGGCCGTCCTCTACCTGTGCTCCGGCGGCCAGCCCGAAAACGTCTACTCCGGCGCCGACCCGCGATAACGGTATTTTCACGACTCCCTCACTGATGATTGGCCACGAAAAGGCACAAGAAGGCACTAAAAAGCCCATGCAACCCATCAATCAGCTCTGTGATGTCGTCCGGGAGACCAGTTTTGCCGTTCATCGCTATCATCGGAACGGGCACGTGGAGAAAATCTATGAAAACGCCTTGGTAAACCGCCTTCGGAAACAAGGTCTGGAAGTCCAACAGCAGTATCCTCTCTCCGTTTTTGACGAGGACGGGACCTTGCTCGGCGAGTTCTTTGCCGACCTCTTCATCGAGGGACGGTTGGTCGTGGAGCTGAAGGCTGCCCGTGCTGTCGCCGACGAGCATGTCGCTCAGCTGCTCGGCTACCTGCGTTCCTCCCGTATTGAAACCGGCCGGCTCATCAATTTCGGCTCCTCCATCTTGCACGTCAAAAAGTACCTCATGACAGAACAGGCCGCCTGATTTTGTGCTTTTCGTGCCTCTTTGTGGCCATCCTTTCACTCATGCCCTCCCTCTGGATCAAGTCCGCCCGCGTCATCGACCCCGCCGCCAAGCGCAATGGCGTGGGTGACCTCTTCATCACCGACGGCCGGCTGGTGCCCGCCCTCTCCGCCGCGGCAAAAAAGGCGGCGACCGTCATCGACGCCAAGGGCCTCGTCGCCTGTCCCGGCTTGGTCGACATCCACGTCCATTTCCGCGAGCCCGGCCAGACGCACAAGGAAACCATCGGCACCGGCTCCCGCGCCGCCGCCGCCGGAGGTTTCACTACCGTCGTCTGCATGCCCAACACCGCGCCCGTCGCGGACAACGCCGGCACCATCCAGTTCATTAACGACGCCGCCCGCCGCGACGCCGTCGTCAAGGTCCTCCCCACCGGCTGCATCACCGTCGGCATGAAGGGCACCCACCTCGCGCCCTTCGGCTCGCTCAAGCGCGCCGGCATCGTCGCCCTCACCGACGACGGCGACTGCGTGCAGAGCAACGAGCTCATGCGCCGCGCCTGCGAGTACGCCAAGATGTTCAACCTGCCGATCATGGACCACTGCCAGGACGCCGCCCTCACGCAGGGCGCCGTGATGAACGAGGGTACCGTCTCCACCCGCCTCGGCCTGCGCGGTTGGCCGCACGCCGCCGAGGATATCATCGTCGCCCGCAACGTCATCCTCTCGGAATACACCGGCGCGCACATCCACCTGCAGCACATCTCGTCGCACTACTCCGTCGGCATCATCCGCCGCGCCAAGTCCCGCGGCGTGAAGATCACCGCCGAGGCCACGCCGCACCACCTCGCACTCACCGAGGAGGCGCTCGCGACCTACGACACGAATTTCAAGATGAACCCGCCGCTGCGCACCGAGGCCGACCGCCGCGCGCTCATCGCCGGTCTCCGCGACGGCACCCTCGACTGCATCTCGACCGACCACGCGCCGCACACCGACTACGAGAAGGACAAGGAGTTCGACTACGCGCCCAACGGCATCGTCGGCCTCGAGACCTCCCTCGCCGTGTCGCTCGAGGTGCTCGTGCGCCGCAGCAAGTTCCAGCTCAGCCAGGTCATTGACCTCCTGAGCCGCCAGGGCGCCCGCATCCTCGGCCTGCCTGCCGGCACCCTCGCCGCCGGCGCCGCCGCCGATGTCTGCCTCTTTGACCCCAACGAGACGTGGACCTACGACGCCAAAGCCGGCTTCAGCAAGTCCAGCAACTCTCCCTGGCACGGCCAGAAGCTCACCGGCCGGGTCAAGACGACGATCGTGGACGGCCGGGTCGTTTTCGCGAACGGTCAAATCACCGTCGCCTGATCGCCCGTCGTGCGCCCCGGCTCCGCCTTCGTTCGGTCGCGTTCTTGATCTACGGCCCGTGCGCTCGTCTTAGCGTAGATCCAAAGATCAGCCCTGGCCGCAGTCCCCAAATAGCTCCGGAGGCTGGCGGGTCAGCCGTAGGCCCGGCGAAGGCTGACGTTGCGCGCCCCGGGGTTTTCCTCCGCACTCCTCGGGATGCCTTCGTCTGCCACGTCCACTGTCCTCGCGATTGAATTCGTGCTGCTCCTCGGCGGCCTCGTGCTGCTGTGGCGCCAGGGGCTGGGTCCGGACGCCCGCTCGAAACCCGCGCTCCTGCCCGCCTGGGACGTTTCCCTGAGCGACTTCTTCCTCTTTATCTGGCTCGTGATCCTTGGCGGACTGGCGGGCGAATACAGCGTCGGTCTGTACCTCAAATACCACCCGAGTGACACGACGCATCAGCTCATTCTCGGCACCGCGGGGCTGCATGGCGGCATGCTCCTCGGCATGGCGGTCTACCGGTTTACCTTCGCCCGGGCGCAGGCGCGTCTGGTGCTCGTCCCGCCTGAGGCGCTGGCTTCAGGCGTGGCGACGTTCCTGATTTCCCTGCCGGTGCTCACCGCGGTCAGCCTCGTCTGGCAGTTCCTGCTCAAGCTCGTCCACTACCCGATCAAACCCCAGGACTCGATCGAGCTGCTGCGCCACACCGACTCCCTCGGTTTGAAGGTCACCCTGGTGTCCGTCGCCATCTTGGTCGCCCCTATCAGCGAGGAATTGATTTTCCGGGCGGGTTTCTTCCGCTACCTGCGGACCCGGTCCAAGCGTTGGATCGCCCTGCTGCTGCCGGCGGTGCTGTTCGCGATGCTCCACCTCGACGTGGGCAGCTTCATCCCGCTCGTGACCCTCGCGGTGGTTTTCGCCCTCGCCTACGAGCGGACCGGCAACATCGGCACCACCATCGTCGCCCACGCCTTGTTCAACCTGAACGCCGCCCTGCTCGTGCTCGCCGGCGTGGACACGTGAACTAACGGTGCATCCCTTCACCAAGAGTTACGCGGATTCCGTCTCGGCCTGGGGTGAGGAAAAGCTCCTCGCCGCCATCCGCCGCTGGCTCGGGACCGCATCGCCGCGCTCGCCGTTCGGCATCGGTGACGACTGCGCCGTGCTGCCCGCGACGCGCGGCCGGCAGCTTATCACGGTGGATCCCGTCATCTACGGCCGGCATTTTAACGACGCCGTGCCGCCCCGCGCCGTCGGCGCGAAACTGCTCAAACGCAACCTCAGCGACCTCGCCGCCATGGGTGGCCGGCCCACCGCCGCCGTGCTCGCGCTGACCCTCGACGCCCGCGTCAGCCGGAAATGGCTGGAGCAATTCTACCGCGGACTCGCCGCCAGTGCCCGCCGCTACCGCGTGCCCATCGTCGGCGGCGACCTCGCCCAGGCCGATGGGGTCGTCGCCGCCAGCCTTACCCTGCTCGGCCGGGCCGCCGGCCCGCGGGTCGTCACCCGCACCGGCTCACGCGTGGGCGACTGGATTTACGTGACGGGCACGCTGGGCGGCAGTCTCCGCAGCCGGCATCACTACCAATTCACCCCCCGCCTCGCCGAGGGTGCTTGGCTCGCGCGGCAGGCCGGCGTTCACGCCATGATGGATGTGAGCGACGGTCTCGCGAAGGACCTGCACGCGCTGACCCCCCGTGGCGCCGTGCCCGGCCTTGACCCCACTGCCCTGCCCTGTCGCCCCGGCAGCACCCTCGCCGCGGCCCTATGCGACGGAGAGGACTACGAGCTCGTGTTCACCCTGGGCGCAGGCCGCGATCGCCGGGCCTTCGCGCGGGCGTGGCAGCGGGCCTTTCCGCGCACGCGGCTCTCCTGCCTCGGGCGCTTTGTGCGGACGAAGGCGTTGCCCGCCGGATCCCTCAACCTCGACGACTACCGTGGCTACGAGCATCTTCGCTAAACTCCGGGCGGGCGTGACGACGGCGTCCGCCGCCGAGACGCAGGCATTCGCCGCGCAACTCGCCGCGGCGCTGCCGCCCGACACCACGCTCGCGCTGCATGGCAACCTCGGCGTCGGCAAGACCACCTTCGTGCAAGGGCTCGCGCGCGGCTTCGGCATCACCGAACCCGTCACCAGTCCCACGTTCAACATCTACACGGTGCATCACGCCCGCGAGGCGGGAGGGCGCACCTTGGTCCATCTCGACGCCTACCGGCTCGACCACCCCAAGCAGGTCGAGGATTTGCTGCTCGAGGACTTCCTCGTGTCGCCCTGGTGCCTCGCCGTTGAGTGGCCGGAGAAAATCCCCGGCTGGCTGCCGCCCGGCGCCCTGCAGCTCGATCTCGGGATCGCCGCGGACGAGCGGCACACGCTGAAATTGCGCTAATCCCGGACGGGCGTTGGGACCCGGCCGCGGCAGTTAGCGCGCCGCCACGTAGTCGCCCGCAAAGGTGGCGACCTTTTCACCCTCGCACGTGAGTACCGCGGTGAGCGAGGCCCGGGCCTTGCCGTAGCGGTCGAGCGTGCGGAGAAATTCCTCAAATTGCGCCGCCGGTATTCCAGTGCAGCGCGCCTCGAAATCCCGTTTGATCGGCGCAAGGTAGTCCACGGTGTTGCGCTGGATGACGAGCCGCGAGGTATGCCCGGCCGAGCGCAGCGCAAAGTGCAGCCAGGTCCACGCCGACAAAATTCCCACCGCCGACGTGCTGCCGCCAAACACGGTGAAATGTTGGTTGATGTTGGGCGCGAGCGGGGCGCGCAGCGTCACCCCGGTCGCATCACACTCCACCACGCGGATGCCCATGCCCGCGGACAGCGGGATGTGCGTGTGCAGATAGGCCTCGACCTCCGCCAGGGAGGGAATCGGACGCATAACGGGCGCCCGGTTCAATTCGGGGCCGAGGGGGCGGGAGCGGGAGCCGGACTCGGAGCTTCCGAAGCCTGGGGCGCGGCCACTGGCGCCGGCGCGGACTCGGCCGGATTGGCTTCAGATGGCACCGTGGCGGCCGTGGGCCTGCCCGCCGACGGCTCGGCAGAGGTGGGCACCTCGGGGAAGTTCTCCGGGTCGTTTTCCTCGGTCTCCGCCTCTTTCTTGCGGGCCTCGGCAATCGGCGGCGACGCAAACACGCGACCGTCGATAAACTCGGTCACATAGCCCTCGGTCACGAGCCAGCGCAGGTCACCCTGCATCCGGGAGAGCTTTGTGCGCTCTTCGATCGTAAGGGTCGGTTCGGTCGCAGCCGCTTCGGCCGCGGACGTGGCGGACTCGGCCGCGGGGGCCGGGGCGGAGGGGGGCTTCGCCGGCACCTTGATGCCGAGGAATTTCGTCGCGAGCTCGCTCGCCTTGATCATCGGGTGCGCCTCGATGAACGAGATGAGCGCGCCGATGCTGTCGGCAAACGTCTGGCCGGGGACGCGGAATTTGCGCTTCACTGCGCAAACATAGGAGACGCCCTTCGAGCCCTTCTTGAAGATCGTGAAGTGCTCGCGGCGCAGGCGGCCGCGGAGGGCGTTGGCGGTGTCGAGCGGGAAGCGGCGCTGGCGCTCCAGCGCGCCCTCGATGGCGCGGCGGATTTCACCGTCGGGCAGTGACTCGGCGATCTTGCCGTGGAAACGCGCGGAGTCGGCCTGGCGCACGATCTTGTCGCGGGCCTGGGTCAGGAGGTACGTGCGCGCGTCCTCGAAATTGTCAAACGCCGGAACGGCGGGCTTGTCCGCCATCGCTTCAGCGACGGCGGCAGGCTCGGCGGCGGCGGATGCAACCGGCGCTTCCGCCGTGGCGTCCGTCGTGGCCTCGGCCACGGGCGCGTCAGTCACAGGTGCTTCCGGCGCGGGGCTGGCCGCTTCCGGCGCCGGCGTGGCCACTTCGGCGGCGGGGGCGGTCGGGGTCGCGTCCGTCGTGGCTACCGCTGCGGCGGGCTTGTCCGCCGTAGACTCGGCGGAGGCAGTCTTGGCCGGTTTGTCGGAGACTTTCCACGTGTAGCGCGTGGTCTTCTTCATCTTCTCGAGCCATTGGGCCACGACCTCGGGGTCGCGGATGGTCTCGATGCGGTTGCGGTAGGCCTCGAGCGACATGCCGCGGATCTTGGCCGCGAAATGCTGCTGCACCATCTGGTTGTACCGGTGGTAATTCGGCGGCCCGAGCAGCTCGCCCGTGATCGTGCACTTGTTGATCACGAGGAAATTGCCCTTCGGGGGGTCGATCTCCACGTCGCTCTTGTCGAAGAATTTGTCGAGGTGCTGGCTGAGCACGTGGGCGATGGCCGCGTCGTCATTCTCGAACGGCAGGCCGTCCGGCACGGCGATGGAGATCGGCGCGGGCCGGGCGTCGGCGGCGGCGGCGGGCTTGCGCGTGAGCACGACGACAAAGCGGTCGAGCTTGTCGATGACGGTGCGCGCAATCTCGAATAGCTCGATGGTGCGGCAGGAGGAGCGAATGGTCTTCGCGAGCGCATTGAAGCTCGTGTCCTCGGGGTAAAACGTCGCGCCGAAGTGCGGGCTCTCGTACGGGCCGCGCTCGATGGGCTCGTTGCGACCGCCATAGCGACCGCCACCCGGGCCATCCCGACGGCTGTCGGACGGATAATTCGATCCCTCGCGGCGCTCCCCACCCTGGGGCCGGTCGCCGCCGTAATTGCGGCGGGCGGACGGGGCGCCCGCACCTTCGGCCGGACGGGCCGGCTCGTTTCCGGTCATGGGCCCGGCGGGCTTGCGGAACGCGCGGCGGTCGCGCGGGGCATCCCGGCGGTCGCCACCTTCGCGGGACGGACGGTCACCGGACTCGCGTCGGTCGGACGCGCCGGTTTTGTCTTGGGCCCACTGGGTGCCGAAGCTGAATCCCTGAAGTTGGCTCAGATCGAGTTTATTGAAATCCTTGGGAGGATTTTCCTTAGCGGGCTGGTCGTCCATGTAGTCGTGGCAAGCGGGCACGGGCCCGCGGTGGTTTGCTGGGGCGCGCAATGCGCCAGTGATAGTCGGCCGGGAGTGTCCACGCTCCCGGGGGTGAGGCAAGCGATTTCCCAGAGGAGAAATTATGGCCGCCACGGAACTTTTGCGCGGAGCCGCAAAGGGTGCGATTTGGAAATCCGAAATCGCCAGCCCTCCTGCGCCTCAAATTTTGGTGCTCGGGACAGGACTCGAACCTGCACGCCTTACGGCACACGCCCCTCAAACGTGTGTGTCTACCAATTCCACCACCCGAGCATCGAAAAAACAGGGGAAGGCGGACTAAGAGGAATCGCCCGCGGCTTGTAAAGCCCGGAAAATGACGCACCGCGCGGCGCGGCGTCACCCTCCGGAGTTCCACGAGCGAAGGCGGGGCGAAATCCGCCGCTCCGCCCTCCCGTCATTTACGTCCGCTGCCGGTCCATCAGCGCCTGGGCGACCTCCGCCGCGAAAAACGGCCCGCGGTACACCAGCCCGGTGTATACCTGCACGAGCGTGGCGCCGGCATCGAGTTTCTCGCCGGCCCCCGCCGCATCCATGATGCCGCCGACGCCGATGATCGGCAGCCGGCCGTGCGTCGCGCGGGAAATGTAGCTGATGATCTCGGTCGAGCGCTGGCGCAGCGGCGCCCCGCTCAGCCCGCCCGCCTCGCTGACCGCCGCCAACGGGCCGGGCCGGGCCAGCGTGGTGTTGGTGGCAATAATGCCGTCGAGGCCGAACTCGGCGATGGTTTCGAGCACGGCGTCGATCTGCCGGAAATTCAGGTCCGGCGCGATTTTCAGCAGCAGCGGCTTGCGGCTCTGGCCGGGGGTCGTGGCGCGCGCGCGATTGGCGGCGGTCACGGCGCCGAGCAGATCGCGCAGCCGGTCGCCATCCTGCAGCTGACGCAGGCCCGGCGTGTTCGGGCTGCTGACATTCAGCACCAGATAGTCGGCATGGCCGGCCAGCAGGTTGAAACTCACGAGGTAATCCGCGACGGCCTGATCCAGCGGGACGACCTTTGACTTGCCGAGGTTGATCCCGAGCGGGATGCGCCGGTGCCCGGGACCGGCCCGGCGGGCCAGCCGCCTGGCCACGGCCTCGGCGCCGTGGTTGTTAAAGCCCATGCGGTTGATCACCGCCTCCGAGGCGAGATAACGAAACGCCCGCGGCCGGTCGTTGCCCGGCTGCCGCAGCGCGGTCACGGTGCCGATTTCGACATGGCCGAAACCCAGCGCCGCCGCGGCGGGCCAGGCGGTGGCGTTCTTGTCGAACCCCGCCGCGAGCCCCACGGCGTTGGGGAATTTCAGCCCGAAGGCTTCCACCGGCCGCGCGGTCGCCGCCGGCAGACCGTTCCACCATTCCATCAGCCGGCACACTGGCGGCAGCGCGGCCAGCACCGCCAGCGCATCGAGGCCCAGTTCGTGCGCATGCTCGGCGTCCAGCGTGAAAAGCGCGCGGCGGACCAGTTGCTCGTAAATCAACCCCATGGGGCGGACAGTGAAATCGCGGTGACAAAAGGCAAGTGCCCACACGGGTAAACGCCCCACCGCAAAGGATTTTCGCAGGATTCACCGTCATTTTTTGGCCCGGACACCCGCGGAGTTTTTTGTGCTTGTTTTTTCACCCTCCCCTCGCACGCTGCGCCAAAAATCACTCCCGCCCTCCCAACTCATGGCCAAAGCTACTTCTACTCTCGAATGGTGCATCGTCCGTCTCGGTGATGATCACAACTGGTGGGTCAACGAAACCAGCGACCCGGTGCGCTGGGACGTCGACGGCCTGAGCATCATCGATCCGCGCCAGCTCTCCCACCTGATTGAATTGGTGGACCCGTTGCGCGACTACGGCTTTGACCAGGAGCTGATGGAGCGCGCCTTCATCCTCTTCCGCATCGAGAAGGATCTTGGTGCCGGCAAGGTGCGCCTCAAACGCACCAAGGAGTCGCTGTTTGAGTCCGAGGAAAAACTTTTCGTGCTGCCCGACGTGCTGGACGAGGAGAACGGCCCCTACGCCGACCTGCTCGACCTGCTCACGCGCTGCCGCGTGAAGATGCTCAACGACCTCTTCGACTTTGAATCCAAGCTCACCGTCGACGAGGTCGAGGACGAGCTCCGCGAGGCGCAGAACAGCCATTTCATCGAGGGCCGCGCGGTCCACTCGTTCGACGAGATCACCGCCATCCTCGACTTCATGCCCGCCGGCTACGAGTCCGACGACGAGAAGCCCGCCAAGAACACCGAGGAGGACGACGACTTGCCCGAGCTCGACGAGGCCGAAGAAGAAAAACTCAAAAACGACGAGTCGCTCAAGTGGGATGACGACGAGGAAAACAACGAGGACGGCGAGAAAAAGTCCAAGGACGACGACGAGGAAAAAGAGGACGGCGGCGACGACGACAAGCCGGCCAAGTCCGAGGACGGGGACGAGAAACCCCGGCGCAAGACTCGCGGCAAACGGTAAGATTGCATTGCCCCCGGTTTGGCCTAATCAGCCATTCCCATGGATTTCACTCCCCGCGCGCTGCTGCTCTGTGTCGCCTCCGCCGCGCTGCTGGCACTGTTGCCGGGCTGCACGACCGACGGGATCACGGGCGCCAACCCGGAAGTACCCGCCGCCACCACGGCCGCGCTCGTGCGCCCTGGCGACAGCCTCACCGTGGCGCTGCAGGGAGTGCCCGACCCCAGCACGAACCAGGTGCAAATCAGCGACGGTGATACGATCAGCCTGCCCTACATCGGCCCGATCTCCACGGCCAGCGCCACCACCGGCGAACTCGCCCGGCGCATCCGCGAGACCTACATCGCGAAAAAATTCTACACCACGCTGGATGTCTCCGTCAGCGTTACCGAACGCTACGTCTACGTCGGCGGCGAGGTGACCCGGCCGGGCCGCATCATCTGGACGCCCGACCTGACGGTGGCAAAGGCCGTGCAGGCCGCCGGTGGTTTCACGCTCTATGCCAAGGAATCCAAGGTGAACCTCGTGCGCGAGCAGAAGGCTTACGAAATCAACATCACCCGCGCGCAGAAGAATCCCGCCCAGGACGTCCGCCTCATGCCCGGCGACTCCGTGCAGGTGCCGCGGTCGCCGTTCTGAACCAAGCTTTCGGCGGGTCGCGGCTCAGTGGCCCAGCTCCTTCGCCATCTCCTTGGCGAAATAAGTCAGGATCATGTCCGCGCCCGCGCGCTTGATCGCCAGCAGCGATTCGTGGCGGCAGCGCGCATAGTCGAGCCAGCCCAGCCGCGCCGCCGCGTGGATTTGCGCGTATTCGCCCGAGATCTGATAGGCGGCGACCGGCTTCCGCGTCACCTCCCGCACGTCGCGGATAATGTCGAGGTACAGCCCGGCCGGTTTCACCATGATGATGTCCGCGCCCTCGGCCTCATCGAGCAGCGCCTCGGCGATCGCCTCACGGCGGTTCGCGGGGTTCAACTGGTAGGTCGCCTTGCTCAGCAGCCGGGTCCCGGCGGCCTGGGCACTGCCGACCGCATCGCGGAACGGGCCGTAATAGCCGGAATTGAACTTCGCCGAGTAGGCCATGATGCCCGTGCCCGAAAAGCCCGCGCCATCCAGCGCCCGCCGGATCGCCCCGACGCGCCCGTCCATCATGTCCGACGGCGCCACGAGATCCACGCCCGCCCGCGCCTGCAGGACCGCCATCTTGGTCAGGATGCCGACCGTGCGGTCGTTCTCGACGTCGTCCATCGCCGGGGTCAGCACGCCGTCATGGCCGTGCGTCGTGTACGGATCGAGCGCGACGTCCGTTAAAATCACCAGCTCCGGCACCGCCTTTTTGACCGCCCGGACCGCCCGGAGAATCAGCGACTCCTCGTTCAGGGCCTGCGTCCCCTCATGGTCCTTGAGCTTCGGGTCGAGCTTGGGAAACAGCGCCACCGCCGGCACGCCCAGCTTGTGCAGGGCCCGGCATTCCTTGACGAGGTCCGTGAGGTTCAGCCGGAACACTCCGGGCATGGACTTGATCTCGTCCGGCCGGCCCTTGCCCTCGACCACGAACAGCGGGGCGATGAAGTCCGCCGGGCGCAACACCGTCTCCTCGACGAGCGCGCGCAGGTTGGCGGAGCGGCGCAGGCGCCGCGGGCGTTGGGTTAAATCGAGCTTGAAGTTGTCGGGCATATTGGCGTTTCTCGCCCTTCAGCAGAGCACGCCATGCCCCGGTTCGCCACACGATTTTGCACCGTTTTGCGCCGTCCCACGACGACGCGAACCACGCGTTGCGGTTGTTAAGTCCGACAACCGCCGGCGCCGACGTGCGCCGTATCCGGCAAAATCGCGTTCCGCTGCGGCGGAATTTCCGGTAGCAACCTCCACCCGACCTATTTCTCTCCATGGCCCTCAAGCTTTTCGACTCGCTCAAGCGGGAGATCCGCGAACTTTCACCCTCCCAGCCCGACGGCGTCTTCCGCTTCTACAACTGCGGTCCGACGGTCTACGCCCCCGCCCATATCGGCAATTTCCGCACTTTCGTCATCAATGACGTCCTCCGCCGCCTACTCGAACTCGAGTTCGGGGCGGACAAGGTAAAGCACGTCCGCAACCTTACCGACGTCGACGACCGCACCATCGGCCAGTCGAAGAAGGAAGGGCATCCGCTCGGCGAGATCACGAAAAAGTGGACCGACCTGTTTCACCAGGACTGCGACGCGCTCAATTGCCTGCGTCCGCATGTCGAGCCGACGGCGACCGGCCACATTCCCGAGCAAGTCGACATGATCGAGGTGCTGATGAAGAAGGGCAACGCCTACCGGGCCCCGGACGGCTCAGTGTATTTCAAGATCGCCTCATTCCCCGACTACGGCGCGCTGTCACGGATCAAGGAGCGGGAACTCAAAGTCACGAACAGCGCCTTCGATGCCGACCACAAGGACGACGTCGGCGACTTCGCACTCTGGAAGGCCTATAAGCCCGAGGATGACGGCGATGTCCAGTGGCCCGGCCCGCAGGGGGCCTCGGCCGGCCGGCCCGGCTGGCACATCGAGTGCAGCGCGATGATCAAAAAACACCTGGGCGAGACCATCGACCTCCACACGGGCGGCGTGGACCTGCTGTTCCCGCACCACGAAAACGAAATCGCCCAGAGTCAGTGCTGCAACGGCACGACCTTCGCCCGCCATTGGTACCACAGCGAGCACCTGCTCGTGGACGGTACCACGATGAGCAAGAGCAAGGGCAACTACTACACCCTCGGCGACCTTGTGGCCAAGGGCTACTCCCCCGTGGCCTTGCGCTACGCCCTGCTCATGGGTCACCCGCGCAAGCAGCTCAACTTCACCCTGGATTCGCTGCATGCGGCGGAAAGCGCGCTGGCGACCCTCCGCGCCTATCGCGCCTCCCTGCCGCTTGCGGGAGGAGACTCGAAGGCCTTTGCCGCCGAGTTCGCCGCCCTGCAGGACGACCTCAATACCCCCGCCGCACTGGGGGCCCTTTTCACGGTCGTGAACGACAAAAACGTGAAGACCAATGCCGCGGCCTTCGATCAGGCCATGTTTGCCCTCGGCCTGGACCTGAAGGCCGTCGCGGCGATCTCGGCCGCCCCCGCCGCCGTCACCGCCCTGGCCGACAAGCGCTGGGCTGCCAAGCAGGCCAAGGACTTCGCCACGGCCGACGCCCTCCGCCAGGAACTCACCGCCGCCGGCTGGTCGATGCTCGACCGCAAGGACGGGTACTCGCTCGAACCCGCTAAAAAGTGACGTGAAACGCCCGTCTCCAGCTTCTTCCCTAAGCCGGGCGTGCCTTGCGCACCGACACGATCTGGTCGGGATTGATCACGAGCGAAAACGGCGCGTCGTCCTCGTCCGGATAGAGCACCAGATCCCGCGTGTTGGGATGCATCTGCGCGTGGTCCGGGTGAGGCAGGAGGTGCCGGTCGCCACTTGCCAGGGTGACTTCCAGAGGAAATTCAATCGGCCGCCGCAACAGTCGCTCGAGAGAAGCTCTCATGCGTCCAACCTAGCTACCGGTCTGGTGATCTCAAGGGGTCATTCGTAACTTTACCGAAACCATGCCGCGATGAGCCTTTCTCCGTGACCTCCGTGCCCCCTCAGTGAACTCTGTGTCCCCAACCAATTTTACGTTATGTCCTCGCCGATGACTCCCCTCGAAGAACTCCGCCACTCGGCCTCGCACATCATGGCGACGGCCATTCTCCGCCTCTTCCCCGTGGCCAAGCTCGACATCGGACCGCCGACGGACACCGGGTTTTACTACGATATCGATCTCGACCACAAATTCACCGCCGACGACCTCGTCAAAATCGAGGCCGAGATGAAGAAGATCGCGGATGAGAACCAGCCGTTTTTCCGCAAGGAAGTCTCCCGCGAGGAGGCCGTCGAGATCATCACGTCCCGCGGCCAGGAGCGTTACAAGCTGGGCCGGCTCGCCGACATCCCCGCCGACGAGAAGATCTCGTTCTACTCCAACGGCGAGTTCACCGACCTCTGCGCCGGCTCGCACGTGCGTTATTCCTCGAAGCTGAAGGCGTTCAAGCTGCTTTCCATCGCCGGCGCGTATCACCGCGGCGACGAGAAGAACCCGCAGCTCCAGCGCATCTACGGCACCGCCTTCCCGACGAAGGACGAGCTGGCCGCCTACCTCGAGCAGCAGGAGCAGGCCAAGGCCCGCGACCACCGGAAGCTCGGCCGGGACCTGAAGCTCTTCGTCATCGACGAGGACGTCGGTCAGGGCCTCATCCTCTGGACCCCCAACGGGTCCATCATCCGCCAGGAGCTCCAGAATTTCATCGGCGGCGAGCTGCACAAGCAGGGCTACTCGCAGGTGTTCACCCCGCACATCGGCAAGCTCGAGCTCTACAAGACCTCCGGCCACTTCCCCTACTACAAGGAATCGCAGTTCTCCCCGGTCATCGAAAACGAGTCGCTCGCGAAGGTCATCGCCGAGGGCTGCTCGTGCGCCGAGGTCTACGCCCGCCTCGATGCCGTCTCCGCGCACCTCGCCGCGCAGGTCAACGCCCGCACCGGCAAGGAAACCATCACGGCCGACCGCGTGAAGCCCAACGACCAGCTGCTCGACGGTTTCATGCTGAAGCCGATGAACTGCCCGCATCACATCAAGATCTTCGCCTCGCAGCCCCACTCCTACCGCGACCTGCCCGTACGCCTCGCGGAATTCGGCACCGTGTACCGTTGGGAGCAGTCGGGCGAACTCAACGGCATGACGCGCGTCCGCGGCTTCACGCAGGACGACGCCCATCTCTTCTGCACCGAGGACCAGGTCCCGGCCGAGCTGATCGGCTGCCTTGCCCTCGTCAAAATCGTCCTCACCACGCTGGGCATGAGCGACTACCGCGTTCGCGTCGGCCTGCGCGACCCGGATTCGAAGAAGTACACCGGTGACACCGCCAACTGGGACAAGGCCGAGGCCGCCTGTCGCGCCGCCGCGCAGACGCTCGGCGTGCCGTTCACCGAGGAGCCCGGCGAAGCCGCGTTTTACGGTCCGAAGATCGACTTCGTCATCAAGGACGTGATCGGCCGCGAATGGCAGCTCGGCACCGTGCAGGTGGACTACAACCTGCCGGTGCGCTTCGACCTGTCCTACATTGGCGCCGACAACCAGCCCCACCGCCCCGTGATGATACACCGCGCCCCCTTCGGCTCGATGGAGCGCTTCTGCGGCGTGCTGATCGAGCACTTCGGCGGCGACTTCCCGGCCTGGCTCGCGCCCGAGCAGGTGCGTCTGGTGCCCATCAGCGACAAGCTTAACGACTACGCCGCCGGTCTCTTGGCGAAACTCAAGGCCGAGGGCCTGCGCGCCACGCTCGACGAGCACAGCGACAAGCTGGGCGCCAAGATCCGCCGCGCGGAACTCGACAAGGTGCCCTACACCCTCGTGATCGGCCAGAAAGAGGCCGAGGCGAACAGCGTCTCCGTCCGCAGCCGCGCCCGGGGCGACGAGGGCGTCATGCCCGCCGACGCCTTCGTCGCGAAGCTGAAGGCCGAGGTCACGACCCGCGCCCTGCCGGAAAAGAGAAAAGCCTGAGTTTCACGCCGAGGCGCAGAGGCGCGAAGCCGGGCTGTTCTGACGCTCTGCTCCGCGTTCTCAGCGCCTCGGCGTGACACCGGTTCGGACTAAATCCCCGCCCGCGTGAATTCCCCGTTCACGAGCCGGAGCAGCCCGAGCGGGTTCGCCGCCTGCAACTCCGCCGGCAGCAAACCGTCGGGAAAATTTTGATAGCACACCAGGCGCACCCAGCGGTTCAGCGCGCGCGTGCCCACGGACGTGCTGCGGCCACCATCACTCGCGGAGGGATACGGCCCGCCGTGGACGATGGCCGGACTGACCTCGAGGCCCGTCGGATAGCTGTTGAGAATCACACGGCCGGCTTTCGCGGCGAGCAGCGCGACCAGTGCGCCCTGCCCGGCCGCTTCGGCCGCACCCGCGTGCAGGGTTGCCGTCAGGCTGCCTTCAAGGTGGCGGGCAACTGCGTGCATTTCCGCCTCGTCCCGGCACCAGACCACCAGCGAACTCGGCCCGAAGATTTCCTCCGACAGGCGGTGATTGCTCAGGAAGGTCGCAGCCTCCGTCTCGAACCACACGGGCGCCGCGCCACCGGATTTTTCCGCCTTCGCCTCGGTGATCACCGTCACCCCCGCCTGGTTTGCCCGGGCCGCGGTGTGGGTGGCGAAATTCTTCCTTATGCCGGGCGTGAGCATGGCACTCTCCGGCGTGGCCGTGAGTTTCGCCGCCAAGGCCTGCCCGAACTGTTCCGCGGCAGCCGAGCGCTGCAGCACGATCAGGCCGGGGTTGGTGCAAAATTGACCGACGCCCACGGTCGATGAGGCGTGGAGACCGTCCACGATGGCGGCCGACCGCTCGGCCAGCGCCCCGGGCAGGATGAACAGCGGGTTGATGCTGCCCATCTCGGCGTAGACCGGGATCGGCTCGGGGCGCGCGGCGGCGAGGTCCGCCAGCGCCCGGCCGCCCTTGAGCGAACCCGTGAAGCCCACGGCCTTTACCAACGGATGCTTCACCAGCGCCTGCCCCAGTTCGAAACCGGCATCAAACAGCAGCGAAAACGTACCCTCGGGCAGGCCGCATTCCTTCACGGCCTCGACGATGAGCTGACCGACGAGTTCGCCCGTGCCGGGATGGGCCGGGTGCGCCTTGACGATCACCGGGCAGCCCGCGGCGAAGGCCGAGGCGGTGTCACCGCCGGCGACCGAGTAAGCGAAGGGAAAGTTGCTCGAGCCAAACACCACCACCGGGCCGAGCGGCCGGAGCATCGAGCGGTGGTCGGGCTTGGGCAGCGGCTTGCGGTCGGGCTGCGCGGTTTCGATGCGCGCATCGAGCCAATCGCCCCGCGCCGCCGTCTCGCCGTAAAGCCGCAGCTGGCCGGAAGTGCGGGCCACCTCGCCCGTGCAGCGGGCCAGCGGCAAACCCGTCTCTTGCGCCGCCCGCTCCGCGAGGATCGCGGCCGTGGCATCCAGCTTGTCTGCAATCAGCCGCAGGAAACGGTTGCGCTCCGCGCCTGGCAGCGCGGCCCAGGCCGGCGCCGCACCCGCGGCCAGCTGCACCGCGCGGTCCCAGTCGGCCGCGGACACCGAGTGGAAAACCGGTTCCAGCTCCCGGGCCGCCGCCGGGTCAAACGCCCGGAACGGCGCGCCGCCCGCCGGGCCGCGGCCAAAACCAATGCACGATGTGCCAGTGTGATTCATATCAAAAATTTTGGCCGCGTCTTCCGCGCCTTGGCCAGCACCGACTTGGCGTGCGCCAAATCCCCACCCGCAAGCGCCAGCCGCGGGGCTCGCACGGTGGCCGAGCCGCAGCCGACCTCGGCCTGCAACCATTTGATGAGCTGCACGAACTTCGGCACCGTATCGAGCTGCAGTAGCGGCAGGAACCAGGCGTAAAGCGCCGCCGCCCGCACCTTGTCGCCGCGGCTCGCGTAGTCGAAGAGCGCAACGGATTCCGCCGGAAACGCGTTCACCAGCCCGGCGATCCAGCCGACCGCACCGGCGTAGATACCCTCGACGATCGCGTCGTCCATGCCGACGAGGATGTCCAGCCGCTGGCCACAGGCGTTGCGGATGGCGGTCACCCGGCGCGTATCGCCGCTGGATTCCTTCACTGCTCCCAGGTTCGGATGATCCGCCGCCAGTTCGGCGATCTGCCAGGGCAGGAAGTCGGTCTGGTAAGCCGGCGGGTTGTTGTAGAGCAGGCAGGACAGCTTCGTGGCCGCAATCACGGCGCTGACATGCGCCTTCATCTCGCGCCAATCGGTGCTGTAAACATACGGCGGGAGCACCATCAGGCCCTCACAGCCGGCCCGCGCGGCCCCCTTGGCGAGGGCCACGGCCTCCGGGGTTGAAAGTGAGGCGATGCCCATCACGACCGGGGCCCGGTCGCCGACGGCCTTCACGCACGTCTTCGCCACGGCGATTTTCTCGGCGAACGTCAGCGTCGCGGCCTCGCCCAGCGAGCCGCAGCACACGATGCCGGTGCAGCCGCTGTCGATCATCCCGCGGCAATGTTTGGCGAGCGCCGCGTGGTCCACCGCGCCGTTGGCGCGGAGATTGGTCGTGAGGGCGGGAATGACACCTTTCCAGTTCATGGGATTTGTTCGGAAGCAGGAGTTACGACGAAAAACACGCAATGCACGAATTAGGATTTCAGACCCCGCTGTTGGTTTTCACTGGAGGCAGCGGAGGAAACCGAGAGAGGAGTTCTCTGTTCTCTCCGTTCCCTCCTGTAAATATGCATTGGGCAATTGATTCGTGAGCATCCGTGTGATCCGTGGGCAATATTTTGAAGTCTTAAGCGTAGCGGTCGGGACTGAGCATTTCGAGGGAAAGGGAAGGCTTCCTCTGGCCGAGCACCTCGGCAACCAGCAGGCCGGTGCTGGGGGCCATGGTTACGCCGAGCATCGCGTGGCCGCAGGCGGCGGTGAGGTTCGGGTGCCGGCCGAAGCGGCCGATGTAGGGCAGGCCATCAGGCGTTACGGGACGCAGACCGAACCACGGCTTGATCCCGGCAAAGTCCGCGGCGGTGAAATCCGGGAAATAATGCGGCACGGCATCGATGATCTGCTGGACGCGCTCGGACCTGATCCGGTCGTTGAGGCCGCTGATTTCCATCGTGCCGCCGAAGCGGAGCGTATCACCCATCGGCGTGGCCGCCACGCGGCGCTCGGTGAGGATGAGCGACTTCGTCAGCTGGAAACGCGGTTTTGCGAGCGTGAGACTGTAGCCTTTGCCCGCCTGCAGCGGCAGCCGGATCTCGAGTCCCTTGACCATGTCCGGGGACCAGGAACCGGCGGCGAGGACAAACTCATCCGCGGTCAGTTCTCCCGCCGTCGTGTGCACGGCGGCGATTCGGCCACCCTCCGTGCGCCAGCCATTGACGCTCGTCGTCCAACGGAAGGTCACGCCCAGTTGTTTCAGCAGGCCGATCAGCGCGGGAATAAATTTCCGCGGCGAGAGGTGGGCGTCGATGGGAAAGTAGACCGAGCCGGCGACGTCCATCCGGGCGCCGGGTTCCAGCGCGGCGGTCTGCTTCGCGTCGAGCACCTGCGCCTCGACGCCGAGTTCGTTGGCCAGTTGCGCCAGGCCGTGCGCCTCGTGATCGAGTCCTGCCTGGGTTTTGCAGAGGTTGAGCAGGCCCTCCTGCTTGAGCTCGAAGCTATTGCCCGTGAGATCGGCCAGTTCAACGAAGAGCTTCCGCCCGCCCACGGAAAGGTCGCGCAGCACGGGCGCGGCGCGGACGGTGTGCTCGGGCGTGCAGGCGCGCGCGAACAGCCAGCCCCAGCGCATCAGGTCGGTGCTGAGGCGCGGCTTGATGTAGAACGGGCTGCGCGAGCTCAGCATCCATTTGAGGCCCTTCCACACCATGCCGGGGGCCGCCAGAGGGATCACGTGGCTGGGTGAGATGTAGCCGGCGCTGCCCTGGGCGCAGGAGTCCGCGCCCTCGGCGTTGCGCTCGACGACGGTCACGTTCCAGCCGTCCCGGGCGAGGTAGTAGGCGCAGCTAAGACCGACGATGCCGCCGCCGCACACGATCACAGATTTCGCGACTGAGCTCATGAATTTTTAACCGCGAAGGGACGCGAAGCGACGCGAATGCTCGAAACCCGAATTACTGAAGCCAAACAGAATCTGTCCGTAGTTTTCATTCGCGGGCAGTCGTGTTCATTCGCGGTTAAATCAACGGATCCCCCAGCAAAACGGGTCGCGCGGGTCGAGCAGCAGGGTTGTTTCCGCGGTGACAAAGGCCGTGCCCGTGATCGTCGGTTCGACCTCACCCTTCGCACGGTCGAGCCAGCGGTAGTGTCCCGTAAATCTGCTGCCGATCACGCTTTCCTGCACCCAGGCGGCGCCCTCGGCGAGTTTGCCGTCAGCGGCGAGGCAGGCGAGTTTGGCGCTCGTACCGGTGCCGCAAGGTGAGCGGTCGTAGGCCAGGCCCGGGCAGAGGACAAAATTCCGGCTGGGCGCGCCGGGTTGGGGCGACGCGGCAAAGAGCTCCACGTGGTCCACCGTGGGGAAACCCTGCGCGTTGACCGCCTGGAGCACCCGCACCGTGTAATCCATGAGCTGCGGCAGGTGGGCGAGGGAGAGGTTCAATCCGTGTTGCTCGACGAGAAAGAACCAGTTGCCACCCCACGCCACATCGCCTCGAACCTCGCCGATGCCAGGCACGTTGATGGCCACGGCCTTGGCCTGGCGATAGCTGGCGACGTTATTGACGGAGACTTCGCCCGTGGCGTGCAACTCGGCGGTGACGACACCCACGGGCGTGTCGATTTTCACCACGCCCGGGGTGATTTTCCCGAGATGCGCCAGCGAGGCGACCAGTCCGATGGTGCCATGGCCGCACATGCCGAGATAGCCGGCGTTGTTGAAAAAGATGACGCCGAAGGCGCAACCCGCCGCCTGGGGCGGCACCAGCAGTGCGCCCACCACGGGATCGGAACCGCGCGGTTCACAGACGATGGCCGTGCGCCACGCATCAAATTTTTCCCGAAAGCGCCCCACCCGCCCGCTCAGCGGGCCCGTCCCGAGGTCGGGGCCGCCCTCCAACACCAGCCGCGTGGGCTCACCCCCGGTGTGGGAATCGATGAGGCGGACGCGCTGGGGACCGAGCATGGGGGAATTCCATGGGCCGCAGGCCAAAAAGCAACGCCGGGCTCGGGTGTCGGGCGGGATCGCTGTTTCCGCCGGGTTCGATGTAGGTTGCGCGCTGGCGCACCACGTTGCCCGCCAGCGGGCAACCTACGTAAGGCGGGATCGGGCGATCCCGCCCTACAAAACAAAGCCGGCTCCGTTTGCGCGGAGCCGGCCGGTAATTTTTAAGGTCGTGACGTTGCCTCAGAGGGCGGAATCGCCGCGCTCGTCGGTGCGGATGCGCACCACGTCCTCGATTGGCATCACGAAGACCTTGCCGTCGCCGATTTTGCCGGTCTTGGCGGATTTGACGATGGCGGCGACGGCCTTGGCGACGGCGTCGTCGGCCACGCCGATCTCGATTTTGACCTTCGGCAGGAAGTCCACCGTGTATTCGCTGCCGCGGTAGATCTCGGTATGGCCCTTCTGGCGGCCGAAGCCCTTGACCTCGGTGACGGTCATACCCTCGACGCCGACTTCCGCCAGCGCCGTCTTCACTTCCTCGAGTTTGAACGGCTTGATGATTGCAATGATGAGTTTCATGTCAGGATGGGTTGGAGGTTAGCTGGCGTAGCCTTCTTCGCCGTGTTCGTTGATGTCGAGGCCCTGGCGCTCGACCTCTTCGGTCGGACGGAGGCCGATGGTGACCTTGACGAGGTAGGCGATGACCAGGGTCGCAACGAGCGCGAGCACCAGCGTGAGGCCGATGGCCTTCAGCTGTGCGGACCAGAGGCCGCCGTCCGTCACCAGCTTCGCGAGGCCGTTCTTCACGGCCGGCGCGCCGGTGAGGTTGGAATTGACCGCGGCGGTCGCGAGGACGCCGGTGATGAAGGCGCCCAGTGTGCCACCGACAGCGTGGACGCCGAAGGTGTCGAGGGCGTCATCGTAGCCGAACTTCGCCTTGAGCTTGGTGCAGGCCAGGTAGGGCACGACCGCGGCGAGGACGCCGATGATGACGGCGCCGGTGCTGTTGACGAAGCCGCACGCCGGCGTGATGACCACGAGACCGGCGACGGCGCCGGAGCAGAAGCCGAGGATGGAGGCGTGACCGCGGAAGATCCGCTCGACCGCGCCCCAGGTGAAGGCGGCCACGGCGGTGGCGAGCGTGGTGGTCGTGAACGCGTTGGCGGCGACGCCGTCGGCGGCGACCGCGGAGCCGGCGTTGAAGCCGTACCAGCCGACCCAGAGCATGCCGGTGCCGACCATGCAGAGCACCATGCTGTGCGGGGCCATCTTTTCCTTCCCGAGGCCGACGCGCGGCCCGAGGATGATGCAGAGGAGGAGCGCGGACCAGCCGGAGCTCATGTGCACCACGGTGCCGCCGGCAAAATCGATCGCGGGGATCCTGGCGTCACCGTTCCAGACGCCGTTCATGAGGCCGCTGGAGCCCCAGACCATGTGGGCGAGCGGGAAGTAAACGACGAACATCCAAACCGTGACGAAGGCCAGGATGGCCGAGAATTTCATGCGCTCGGCGATGGCGCCCACGATCAGGGCGGGCGTGATGATCGCGAACATCAGCTGGTACATCGCGAAGACGTTCTGCGAGACCCAGTACGCGTAGTTGGTGTTGGGCGCCGAGGTGACATCCTTGAGGAAGAAATATTCCGTGCCCCCCACGTACGGACTGTTGAAGTTGGAGCCGAACACGAGGCTGTAGCCGAAGGCCCACCAGAGGATCGTGACGAGGCCGGTGATACCCAGACATTGGGCGAGCACGGACAGCACGTTCTTCTTCCGGACGAGGCCGCCGTAGAACAGCGCGAGGCCGGGCAGCGTCATGAAGAGGACGAGCGCGGAGCTCGTCATCATCCAGGCGTTGTGGCCGGGGCCGGCAACGCCGGTCAGACTTTTACCGGGATCGGTGTTGTTCACGTAGGCCTCGAGGGCCGAGATGCGTTCATCCGAAGTGGGAGCCGCAGGGGCAGCCGGAGCTGCGGTCTGGGCTACGGCGGTCAGGCTGAGATAACAGGCCAGACCCGCGAACAAGGCAGTGCGAAGCAGACGCTGGGGAGTGTGCATGGTCAGCGGCATTTAAGCAGTACCCATGCCACCCGCCCCGGCAGCCGCGTCATCACCCCAAAAAAAAGGGCCGGCCCCCTTGCAGGAGCCGGCCCAAAATAATTCGGAAGATACGCTCAGACAGCGGCTTCGCCGCGCTCGTCGGTGCGGATGCGCACGGCCTCATCAATCGGCAGTACGAACACCTTGCCGTCGCCGATTTTGCCGGTCTTGGCCGCCTTGACGATGGCGTCGACCGTCTTGGTCTTCATCTCATCGGCCACCACGATCTCGATCTTCACCTTTGGCAGAAAATCCACGGTGTACTCGCTGCCGCGGTAGATCTCGGTGTGCCCTTTCTGGCGGCCGAAGCCCTTGACCTCGGTCACCGTCATGCCCTCAACCCCAACCTTGGCGAGGGCTTCCTTCACTTCCTCGAGTTTGAACGGCTTGATGATGGCGATGATTAGTTTCATGGGATGGGATCTCTGGCGCGATTGGATAGGCGAAGGCCGGACGGCGCAAGCCCGCGTTACTCGGGCATCACCGTCTGGATATGGAGCTCCTTGAGCTGCTTGGCCGTGACCGGCGTCGGGCTCTGGGCCATGAGGTCCTGCCCTTTCTGCGTCTTCGGGAAGGCGATCACGTCACGGATGCTCGTCGTGCCGCAGAGCAACGCGACCATGCGGTCGAGGCCGAAGGCGATGCCGCCGTGCGGCGGGGCCCCGAAGGTAAAAGCCTTGAGCATGTAGCCGAAGCGGCTCTCGACCACGTCGGCCGGGATCTTGAGCACGTCCTCAAACACTTTTTTCTGGAGCGCCGGCTGGTGGATCCGGATCGAGCCGCCGCCGAGCTCCATGCCGTTGAGCACGATGTCGTAGTGCTGGCCGCGGACCTTCTTCGGGTCGGTGTCGAGCAGCGGAATGTCCTCGATCACCGGCGAGGTGAACGGGTGATGCGTGGCGACGTAGCGGTTCTCCGCCTCGTCGTGGGTCATCAGCGGGAAATCCACCACCCAGAGAAACTGCCAGTCATCGGCCCGCAGCGTCAGCAGGCTGCGCTTCTGCTGCAGGGCCGCCGCCTCGAGCCGCAGCCGGCCCAGGATGGCGCAGGCCTTCTCCCACGGCGCCGCCGCGAAGAACACGATGTCGCCGTCCGCGATGCCGAGCTGCGTGGTGAGCGCGGCCTTCTCGGCGTCGGAGAAGAATTTCACGATGGGCGACTTCCATTCGCCGCCCTCGACCTTGATGAAGGCGAGACCCTTCGCGCCGAGGGATTTCGCAATCTCCTCGAGGGTCTTCGTCTCGCCCTGCGTGAGGTCGGCGAGACCCTTGGCGTTGATCGCCTTGATCACCCCGCCGCTGGCCACGGTGGACGAGAAGACCTTGAACGCGGAGGCCCTGAAGGCCTCCGAGAAGTCCGCGAGCTCCATCGCAAAGCGCACATCGGGCTTGTCCACGCCGTAGCGGTTCATCGCGTCGTGGAACGTCAGCCGCGGGAACGGCGTCTTCAGCTCCGTGCCGAGCACGTCGAGCCAGACCTTCTTGAGCATGCCCTCGAAGAGGGAATAGATGCCCTCCCGGTCGATGAACGACACCTCGACGTCGATCTGGGTGAACTCCATCTGGCGGTCCGAGCGCAGGTCCTCGTCGCGGAAACAGCGGGCGATCTGGAAATATTTCTCCACGCCGGCGACCATGAGGATCTGCTTGAACTGCTGGGGCGACTGCGAGAGCGCGTAAAACTGGCCCGCGTGGATGCGCGACGGCACGAGGTATTCGCGGGCCCCCTCGGGGGTGCTCTTGAACAGCGCGGGCGTCTCGACCTCGATGAATTCCTGCGCGTCAAAGTAGTCGCGCACGGACTTGGCGGCCCGGTGGCGCACCTGGAGGTTCTTCCGCATCTTCGGCCGGCGGAGGTCGAGGTAGCGGTATGTCAGGCGGAGGTCCTCGTTGACCTTGTCCCCGCCAACATCGTCGAGCGGGAACGGGGGCGTCTCGGAGACATTCAGCACCTCGAGGGCCTCAGCTGCGACCTCCACCTCACCCGTGGGGAGCGTGGCGTTGACCGTGCCCGCGGGGCGCGGCACGACCTTGCCCCCGATGGCGATGACCGACTCCGGCTTGAGGTGCGCCGCGGCGGTGCCGAGGGTCGCGTTGTCCTTGGGGTCGAACTTCACCTGCGTCAGGCCCTTGCGGTCGCGCAGGTCGATGAAAATGATGCCACCGTGGTCGCGGATGGAATCCACCCAGCCCAGCAGCGCGACGGTCGCGCCCAGGTCGGACTTGGTAAGCTGGGCACAGTGATGGGAGCGTTTCATGGGCACGGAGGGGCCAGATAAGCCGACCGCCCGGCCCCGGAGCAACCAGAATTTGGGGTGCTATGACACAAGCGGCCGGGTGGCGGGCGGGCCCAGTCCAGCACTCACCCTCCCCTTCCGGGCTATGTGACGCCGAATCCTGCGGGCCCAGTGACGTGCCCGCCCACCGGGGCGGCTTATTCGAGCTCGTCCGCCAATCGGATCAGGGACTGGCCGAGTTCCCGGGCGGCGTCCGCCGACAGCTCCACGGGCTCGCCAAACGTCGCGGCGGCCTTGAGCCGGATCACGCCGTTCGTCTGGTCTATCTCGAGGGTCAAATCATCCGCATCGGGTGAGTTCATAGTCGGTCGGTCTCCTTGGGAATCGGGGCTTCGTAAGTGATGCTGAGGGTCGCGTTGCCGGGGCGCAGCGGTTTCCATTTCAGCCGGATGACGGTCTGGACCGCCTTCCAAGTGAGCTCGATGGATTCCGAGCTCGTGGTGGAATATTCCAAGCCGTACTTCCGGCGCAGCAGGTCGCGAAACATCTCGAAGTCCTTCATCAGGATCTCCCCCGTTTCCGTCAACGCCACCGCCACCAACTGCTCGTGCTTGAAAAAGAACTTCACCGTGAACCGGTGGCCCGCGATGACCGTCTGATCGAGTTCGAGGAGTTCCGTCCCCCGCCCGGCGGGCAGCTCGGCCGCCGGGTCGGCCTCATGCGCCTCCGGGAAAAGTTTCCTTACTTCCTCCAACAGCAGGCCCGCGCGGGTGTCCGGCCAGAGGGCCTGGGCGGGCAGCGAACCCGCCAGCAGGCCGAACAGCAGACCGAGGAGGATGGGGTAACCGGGCTTCACTTTGGCCTCAGGCCGGCAACACCAGGTTTTCGCCGGTCATTTCCGCCGGCTTCGGCAGCCCCATCAGCGCGAGCAGGGTCGGCGCGATGTCCGCCAGTCGGCCGCCCGGGCTCAGCTTGGTTTTCCCGACCACGAGTCCCTCACCCACCACAAAAACCTCCACGAGGTTCAGCGTGTGCGAGGTATGCGGCGCGTTGTGGGCGAAATCCCACATCTGCTCGGCGTTGCCGTGGTCCGCGCAGATGAGGGCCTTGCCGCCCACGCTCGCGAGCGCGGCCAGCAGCTCGCCCACTCCGCGATCGGCCGCCTCCACGGCCTTGATCGCCGCCGGCAGCGAGCCGGTATGGCCGACCATGTCGGGATTGGCGTAGTTCACGACGAGAAAGCCATACTGGCCGGAAAGAATTGCCGCCTTTGCGAGCGCCGTCACCGCCGCGGCCGACATCTCGGGCTCCAGGTCGTAGGTCGCGACCTGCGGGCTCGGCGGACACGCCCGCTCCTCGCCGGGAAACGGCGCACTGCGATAATTATTGAAGAAAAACGTCACGTGCGGGTTCTTCTCCGTCTCCGCGCAGCGGAACTGCGCGATACCCGCGTCGCTCACGACCTGGCCGAGGATGTTTTTCAACGCCGGCGGCTTCATGGCCACGACGTGCACCGGCAGGCCCGTCTCGTACTCCGTCATCGTCGCATAATAGAGGTCGAGCTTCGGGCCGCGGTCGAAGCCCTTGAAATCGTCGAGGACGAACGCCTTCGTGAGCTCGCGCGGACGGTCGCCGCGATAATTGTAGAACAGCACCGCGTCGCCGTTCGCGATCACCGCCCCGGGCTGGCCCGGGGCGCCGAGGACCGCGGTCGGGGCGACAAACTCGTCGCCTTTCTGCGTCACCGTCAGCGGGGCGTCGTAGTACTGCTGCACCGCCGCCGCCGCGTTCGGCGCCGTCGCGACCGCCTGGCGGCCGGTCAGGAGGTCATAGGCTTTTTGCACCCGTTCCCAGCGGTTGTCGCGGTCCATCGCCCAGAAGCGCCCGCAGACCGTGGCGATCCGGCCGACGCCGATCTTTTTGCACTCGGCCTCCACCTGTTGCACATAGCCGAGTCCGCTCTGGGGCGGCGTGTCGCGGCCGTCGGTGAAGGCATGGATGAACACCTCCTTGATGCCGTCCTCCTTTGCCTGCCGCAAGATGCCGTAAAGGTGCTCCAGCATGCCGTGCACGCCGGCGTCGGAGACGATGCCCATGAGGTGCAGGCGCGAGGAACGTGTCTTCACCCGGTCCACCAGCCCGCGCCAGGCGGGGTTGGTGGCGAGGTGTTTTTCGGAAAACAGCTTGTTCAGGCGGACGAGCTCCTGGTCCACGATGCGGCCCGCGCCGATGTTTTCATGGCCGACCTCGCTGTTGCCCATCACGCCGTCGGGCAGCCCGACATCGAGCCCGCTGGCCGCGATCAGCGTGTGCGGATACCGGGCCTGCAGGGCGTCGTCACAGGCCTTTTTCGCCAGGAAAACGGCATTGACCGGGTTCTGGGCCGGATCGGGATTCTTGCCCCAGCCATCACGGATGACGAGGAGGACGGGTGTGCGGGTCGTGGCCATGGCGGATGAAGGCGTAACAAACGCGCTTCACTGGATTTGACAACACTTCGCGTTGCGCCGACGAATTTGCCCACCATGGCCCAACGCGCAGTCCTCCTCGTCAATCTCGGCTCGCCCGATTCACCTTCCGTGCCCGATGTGCGCCGTTACTTGCGGGAATTTCTCGGCGACGAACGCGTCCTCGACCTGCCCGCCGCGGCGCGCTGGCTCCTGCTCGAGGGCATCATCCTGCGCACCCGCCCGAAAAAATCCGCCGAGGCCTACGCCACGGTCTGGACCAAGGCAGGTTCCCCGCTCGTCGTGACTTCCCGGCAGGTTCAGGCCTCCCTGGCCGCCGCCCTCGGGCCCGACACCCCGGTCTATCTCGCGATGCGCTACGGCAACCCTTCCATCGCGAGCGTGGTCGCCCAACTCGCCGCCGACGGGGTGAAGGAATTGCTGCTGTTTCCCCAGTACCCCCACTATGCCATGTCCTCGTGGGAGACAGTCGTCGTTCGCGTCATGGAGGAAATCGCGCAGCAGGCGACCGGCATCCGCGTGACCACGGTGCAGCCGTTCTACGCCGACGCCGACTACATCGACGCCCTCCATGCGGTCGCCGCCCCTTACCTGGCGGAGGGCTATGACCACCTGCTGTTCAGCTACCACGGGCTGCCCGTGCGGCACATGCGCAAGGCCGACTCCTCGCGCGCGCACTGCATGACAGTCGCCGACTGCTGCCTGACCTGCTCGCCTGTCCACGCCACCTGCTATCGCGCGCAATGCCTGGCCACCACGCGGGCGCTCGCGGCGCGGGCCGGCCTCGATCCCGCGCGGCATTCGGTCTCGTTTCAATCCCGCCTGGTCGGCGAGCCCTGGCTGGAGCCGTTCACCGACGTGGAATTCGCCCGCCTGCCCAAGGTCGGGGTGAAAAACCTCCTCGTGATTTGCCCCGCCTTCGTGACCGACTGCCTGGAAACACTGGAGGAAATCGCCGGACGCGGGCGCGAGGAATTTATCGCGGCGGGCGGTGTCACGTTCCGGCAAATTCCCTGTCTGAACCATCACCCGGCGTTCATCGATTTTCTCGCCAAACGGACGCAAGGCTGGCTGGCTGGGTCCTAACCGTGGACCAGCCCACTCTATCTCGGCCGCCCTTCGCTTTTTCGAGCCAGTCCTCGTCGGCCGCCGCGCCCGAGTTGAGTGTGGTCCTGGTCCTCGACGCCGAGGGCCGCGTGACGGCCGCCAACCATTCGGCCCGGACGCTCTGGCAGACCAGCAACCGTGATCCGGTCGGCGGGCATTTTGCCAACCTGATCCAGTTCGACCTCGTTTCCGACGAACCCGGCTGGATCGTCGACCAGTGGAAGGTGCTGCTCAACGCCACCCTCGACCAGAACACGCTGCTCATCACCAAGCCGGTGATCGGCGCCTCCCGCCCGGTGATCGTGCGCCTGGAAACCCACCTCGGCGCCACGCCTGGCTACATTGCCACCCTCCAGCCACTGCAGGCCCTGGCGGTGCCCGCCGTCGGCGATGTCGCCAGCTTCCGCCTCCTGACCGAAAGGGGCTTCGCCGGCTTCTTCGACCTGAACCTCAAGACCGGCCGCGCGCATTACTCCGCCGCGTGGAAAAAAATCCTCGGCTACCTCGAGGCCGAGCTGCCCGACACGATCGAACAGTGGCGCGAGCTCATCCATCCCGACGATTCCGCCGCGGCCCCCGACCAGCTCGGCAAGAAACTGGCCACCAGCCCCCGGGCGTTCAGCGTCGAGTACCGCATGAAGCACCAGCAGGGCCACTGGGTGTGGATCCAGTGCCTCGGCCTGCAGGTGCCCGGCGCGACCGGCGAGTTGGAACGCATCATCGGCCTGCATCTCGACATCACCGAACGCAAGGAGCTCGAGGAAAGCAGCATCGCCAACGACACACGCATGCAGGAGCTCAGCAGCCTCGGCGCGCTCGGCGCGTTCGAGCTCGATTTTCCGGGTAAGGTTTTCTGGTTCTCCCCCGCTTGGAAAAAAACCCTCGGCTGGTCTGAGGAGGAACGCGCCGCGGAACTCGAGACCTTCGCCGCCGCCCTGCCCCGCGAGGTCGCCGCGGCGGGCGTCGAGCCCTGGCTGCTTGCCCTCGCCCCCGGCCAGGCCTCGTTCCTGGAACCCGTGGAGCTGATCGACAAGGCCGGCCGACGCGTGACCGTGCTGCTCGGCGCGCACCGCCACTTCACGCGCAAGAAGGAGCTCGCGCGCGTGACGGGCTTCATTTGCGCCATCCCGGCCGGCCAGTCCCTGTCCACAGGCGGCGGCCTGCCACCCGTCCTCGCGCACCAGGCCCTCGGGACCGTCGCCGAGGGCGTGCTCGTGGCCGACGGCCACGGGAAAATCGTCTTTGCCAACGCCGCGGCCATCCGCCTGCTCCAGCGCCCCGCCGAAGCCGTGTCGGGCCAGCCGGTCAACGAGATCTTCCGGCTCGTGAGCCAGGAGAGCGGCCGCGCCTCCGATCCCGCGTTCGACCGCGCGCTCACCGCCGACCAGGCCCTGCCGCTGATCAGCCAGGACGCCCTGGCCCCGGCCGTTGCGGGCACCGCGGTCACGCCCATCGTCTGGACGGCCCGGGCGGTCTTTGACCCCGACAGCAAGCCCCTCGGGGTCGCGATCGCTTTCCGCGACCCGGCGGAAATGAGCCTTACGCCCGAGGAACTCGTGAAGGCCAACCGCTTCGAAACGCTCGGCCTCCTCGCCGGTGGCATTGCGCACGATTTCAACAACCTGCTCACCACCATCCTCGGCGGCATCTCGCTGGCCAAGGACATCCGCGACTACTCCGCCCTCGAGGACAGCGAGAAGGCCTGCATGATCGCCAAGGGCCTCACCAAGCAACTGCTGTCGTTCGCCAAGGGCGGCGCCGCCACGCTGGCCGTTGTCCCGGCCGCGGAGATCCTCGCCGACGCCGTCAAGATCGCCGCGGCCGGCTCCACCGCCGAGATCAGCGTCGACGTCGCCGACCGCACCGCTCCCGTGCAGGTGGACCGCGCGCAAATCCTGCAGGTGTTCCAGAATCTCGTCGTCAACGCCTTGCAGGCCATGCCGCCGCCACCCCACCGCGCCAAGCTTCAGCTCCGCGCCGGCAACGTCACCCTGACCGACGGCCAAGTGCCCGCACTCGCCGCCGGGGACTACGTGGAGTTCGAGGTCCGCGACAACGCCAGCGGCATCCCGCCCGAGCACCTCGCCAAGATCTTCGACCCGTTCTTCACCACCAAGAAGCACGGCACCGGCCTCGGCCTCGCCACCGTCCTCACCATCGTCCGCAAGTACGGCGGCCAGATCACCCTCGACACCACCGTCGGCGTCGGCACCGCCTTCACCGTCTACCTGCCGCCCGCCGGCCGCCCGCCCGAGGTGCAGGCGCGCCGCGCGCCGTCGCTTCGCTTCGGTACGGGCCGCGTGCTGTTCATGGACGACGACGCCTCCATCACGTCGCTCACCTCCACGATGCTGAAGAGCCTCGATTACAAGTTCGACCTCGCCAAGGGGGGCGAGGAAGCCCTCGCGCTCTACAAACGCTACCTCAACATCGGCCGCCCCTACGACGCCGTCATCATGGACATCAATGTCATTGGCGGCATGGGGGCGGAGGAAACCTTCGCCGCGCTGAAGAAGCTCGATCCTGACGTGCGCGCCATCATCTCCAGCGGTTACGACAACGAGGACATGGCCCGCAAGTTCCTCGACGCCGGCTTCTGCGGCCAGCTCACGAAGCCCTACCGCGTGGCCGACCTGGGCAAGCTGCTCAAAACGGTGCTCGGCTAGCCCGTTTCGTTTTCAGCTCCTCCACCAGCGCCCGGGCTCGCACCACCGCCTCCGCAAGGTCGCCCGTGATGTTCTGCGGGCCCACGCGGGCCAGGAACCCCGCCTTCTCCATCAGGAAATAGGGCTGCGTGTGCGGCCCACTCAGCACCAGGCGTTTGCCGTGACGGTGCAATTTTTCGTAGAGATTCTCGAGGGCGTTGAGCGCGGTGGCGTCCAGCGCAGTCACCGCCGCCAGATGCAGGATCACCACGCGCGTGTCGGCCCCGGCCCGGCGCATCACGCTGTCGAGCTTGTCCGCCGCCCCGAACATCAGCGCGCCAAACACCCGGAAGACCAGCACGCCCTTCGGCAGGTCGGCCACCGCCTCATGGCCCTGCGTGAGCGAGGCGTCGTCGTCGTGCGCAAACACGTGGGTCGTGTCCGCGATGCGCTTGATGAACAGCGCCCCCGCCAGAATCAGCCCCCACTTCACCGCCACCGTCAGGTCGAAGCAGGTCGTCAGGATGAAGGTCACGAGAAACACCGCGGCATCGCTCTTCGCCTGGCGCCCGAGCAGGAGGAACTCGTCCCATTCGCCCATGCGCACCGCGACCACGAGGAGCACCGCCCCCAGCACGGTCAGCGGGATCAGTTTCGCCAGCGGTGCCGCCAGCAGCACCACGAGGAGCAGCGTCAGGGCGTGGACCAGGCCCGCGACCGGCGAATTCGCGCCGTTGCGCACATTGGTCGCCGTGCGCGCGAGCACGCCCGTCACCGGGATGCCGCCGAAAAACGGCACCGTGAAATTCGCGATCCCCTGCGCCATGAGCTCCTGGTTGGAGTCATGCCGGTCGTCGATCATGCCGTCGGCCACCACCGCCGAGAGCAACGACTCGATTGAGCCCATCAGGGTGATGGCCACCGCCGGCGCGAGGAGGCTGCCCAGGTGCTGCCAGTCAAAGACGAGGGCGTGCGGCACCGGCAACCCGTCCGGAAACGCGCCCGCGCCGAAGCGGCTCGCAATCGTGGCCACCGGCAGGTGGAAAAAATCCACCACGAACGTGCCCAGGGTCACCGCGACAATTGAGCCCGGGACAAAGCGGCCCCACGGTTTCGGCCAGAAAGTGATGATGGCCACCGCCGCCAGCCCGAGGGCGAGGGTCGGCCCGCTCACGGTGGGCAGTCCCTGCCCGAACACCTCGAGCTTGGGGAAAAACTCCGCCGGCACCTCCCCAATCTGCAAACCCATGAAATCCTTCACCTGCGTCAGCATGATCGTGATCGCGATGCCGCAGGTGAAGCCCGTGGTCACCGGGTGCGGGATGAACTTGATCAGCGTCCCCAGTCGCGCCGCCCCGAGGGCAAACAGGAACACCCCGGACATGGCCGTGCAGACGAGCAGGTTGGGCAGTCCGTAGCGCACGATGATCGCATAAACGAGCCCCACGAACGCGCCCGCCGGTCCGCCGATTTGCACGCGGGAGCCGCCAAAGGCCGAGACCAGGAAGCCGCCGATGATCGCCGTGTACAGGCCCGCGCCCGGGGAGACGCCGGACGCGATGCCCAGACCGATCGCCAGCGGCAGCGCCACGATGCCGACGGTCAGGCCCGCCAGCACATCTGCGACGAATTTGGCCCGCGTGTAGGCGCGGAGGCATTCGATGAGTTTCGGCCGGAAGGAAAGATAGCTTCGCTCGGAGTCACTCATGGTCCTGCCAGTGAGACTAGCCGGCGGGAACCTCCCCTGCAAGCCGTCGCCCGCAATCAGGAGTAGGTCTTCACCCCACCAGTAGCAGCCTCCCGCGGGCCGTCACTCCCGCCAGGTGAAGGCGTGGCACAACGCGACGCCCGCGGCATCGGCCTCGTCGGGGGCCAGCGGCCGGCCGTGGCCGAGCATCGCCATCACCGTGCGCGCCATCTGTTCCTTGCTCGCCCGCCCCGCGCCCACCACCGCCTGCTTCACGCGCAGCGGTGCATACTCGAAAACCGGCCGCGCCTGCAGCGCCACCGCGGCAATCGCCGCGCCGCGCGCCGCCCCCAGGATCTGCGCGGTCTGGAAATTCTGCACGTAAATCGTCTGCTCCAGCGCCACGTGCTTCACCTCGACGCCGGCCAAAAACGCCGTCACTGCCCGGTGAATCTCCGCCAGCGCGAAGGCCATCGGGTGCTTCGCCGCCACGCGCACCGTCTGGCACCGCAGCAGCACCGGCTGCCGGCCCGGCGCAAATTCCAGCAGCGCCAGCCCCGTGCCGCGCAGCGAGGGATCGATGCCGAGCACGCAGCCGTGGAACGGCGGACGCTGCAGCGAAACCACGACCGGGCCGCTCGCCGGGACGGACCGTCCCTCGAGCTTCGCCTTCCACATTTCCCTGACCGTCATGCGCGCCATGTTAGAACAACAGCTTTACCCCGGCCACGGCCGAGAGGCCAAGCGCAAGGTTTTCAAACAGCTTCTGGTCGAGCTTCTTCAAAATCACCCGCCCCGCCAGCGCACCCACGATCACCGCCGGCAGCAACAGCAGGTTGCCCTTGAAACTGTGGGCATCAATCAGCCCGAGGTTCATCATGAAGGGGACCTTGAACAGGTTCATCAGCAGGAAATAATACGCCCCCGTGCCCATGAACTCCATCTTCGGGAGCCGCATCGAGAGGAGATAAATGATCATCAGCGGGCCGGCGGCATTCGCCACCAGTGTCGTGAACCCCGCCAGGATCCCAATCACCGGCGCATACCACCAGCCGAACTCGGCCCGTTCCTCCGCCACCGGACGCGACCGGCGCACAAGGTGCACCGCCAGCAACGTGAGCACGATGATGCCAATCAGCACCTTCGCCTGCCGGTCATCAATCCGGCCGAGGGCGAAATAACCCGCCACCACGCCCAGCGCCGTCCACGGGAACAGTTTCCATAGGTAACTCCATTGCGCGTGCCGCCGGTACGAGACGACCGCCACCACGTCGGCGAACACCAGCATCGGCAGCACGAAGCCGCTCGCCTGCCGCGCCGGCATCAGGTTCGCGAAGATGACCACGGCCAGCAGGCCCATTCCGCTGATGCCGGTTTTCGCGAGGCCGATCACCAGCGCCGCCACGACGGCGAGGACCCATTGCCACGGTTCAAGATTCATGCGCCGGCAGGTTTCTCGGTAAAGGTGCCGTCGGCGACGACAAACAACTGCCACGGACCCAGCCCCGCGTTCGGCGGCGTCGTGCCGGTGGCGATGACCTGCGACTCCGGGTCGATCACCGACCAGAACCGCTGCCGGCGCGCCGGATCGAGCTCGCCCAGGACGTCGTCCGCCAGCAGCACGGGGCGCACGCCGCTTTTTTCGCGGCACCAGGCCGCCTGCGCCAGCCGCAGGGCGAGAACGAGCGCGCGCTGCTGGCCCTCCGACGCAAAATCCTTCGCCACGGTGCCATGCACCGAGAAATGAAAATCATCGCGATGCGGCCCGGTCAGCGTCGTGCGAAACTGCTGGTCCCGCGCCCGGCCCCGCTCGAGCCGCGCCAGCAGCGCCGCGGCGGAGGCGTCGGCAAAATCCGGCTCGTAACCCAGCCCCGCTGGCTCCGCCCCGTCGCTCAGTTGCGCATAGGCCTGCTTCAGGCCGGCTCCGATCTCCCGCAGCCCGGTCTCGCGCCGGGCAATGAGTTCCGCGGCCGCAGGCGCGAGGATTTGCTCGAAGGCCGACAGCTCCGAATCACCCGCCCCGCCACGCTTGAGCAGGCTGTTCCGCTCGGCCAGCGCCCGGCCATAGGTTTGCAGCACCCGCAGGTAACCGGCGTCCATCGCCGCCAATGTCAGGTCCAGCCAGCGCCGCCGCAGTGCCGGCGCGCCCCGCACCAGCTGCAGGTCCTGCGCGGAAAACACCACCGTCGGAAACCGGCCCAGGTGATCGGCCAGCCGCGTGACCCGCGCCTGATCGCACCACAGTTCCTTGCCGGCGGGCCGCAGCTTGATCATCACGTTCGTGTCACCCTGTTTTTCATGCTCCAACTCGGCGGCGATGGCCGCGCCGGGCTGGCCGTGGCCGATGAGGAGCTTGTTGTCCGTCGCGCGGAACGACCGCAGCGCCGTGATGAAGCCCGCCGCCTCGAGGAGGTTGGTCTTCCCCTGCCCGTTTGCGCCGACGAGGAACTGCTGCCGGCCGGAAAACTCGAGCGCGGCAAAGCCCACGTTTCGAAAATGCCGCAGGGTGATTTTTTTCAGGCGCATGACCGTGCGCCGATTCAGGCAGGGTTGGCCGCCAAAAGGCACGAAAATATCAGCGCCGGGATGACCTTACTGGATCCGGGCAGTTTATCGCAGAAGCGCGAAAGGGCAAAAGCGCGAAACCAGCCACGGTGGGTTTCCCTTCCCGATCCGCCGCGGCTGGTCCGACCGGCCCGGTTGCCTCCGCGCTTTCGCCCTTTCGCGCTTCTGCGATCGGCTCGAAGGTAGTCGGGTATTTCGTGGCCGTACCCGGCCACAACAAATTCTTCCCCTCGCCCGTTCTCTCGGCTACTCCTGTGGTCGCATGACCTTCGAAGCCTCGCTTGCCGAATCCGTCAAAACCCTGCAGGCGCTCCCCGCCCTGCGCCCGGCCATCGACCGCGCCGGACAGCTGATCCTCGCGACGCTGCAGCGCGGTGGAAAACTGCTCATCGCCGGCAACGGCGGCAGCGCCGCCGAGGCCGCGCACTTCGCCACCGAGCTCGTCGGCCGCTACCAGAAAAGCCGCCGCGCCCTGCCCGCCATTGCCCTGTCCTCCGATGGCTCGCTGCTCACCTGCATCGGCAACGACTACGGCTTCGACCAGATTTTCTCCCGCCAGGTGGCCGGCCTCGCGCAGCCCGGCGACCTCGTGGTCGTGCTCACCTCCAGCGGCAACTCCGCCAACATCCTGGCCGCGCTGGCCGAGGCGAAGCAACTCGGACTCGAGAGCCTCGCCTTCCTCGGCCGCGGCGGCGGCAAGGCGAAGGGCCTCGCCACCTGCGAGCTGATCATGCCCGGCCAGAGCGGCGCCGCCGCCCAGGAAGCCCACCTCTTTCTCATCCACCACTTCTGCGAATTGGTGGACGCGGCATTTCCAGCCTAATTTTTATCGCGGAAACGCGGAGAAACGGGAATACCGGGAAACCCAATCTGGGTCCGGCCTTTTGCGTTTCCGCTCCTCCGCGCTTCCGCGATAAGCTCCGGAATAGGTGCGGGCGTTTTGCTTCTTGCCGCAGCGCGATCCGTCCGGTTCGCTGCCAATTCCAATGAGCTCTACCGCCCCTGCCGAACACGCCCTGATCAAGACCACCTACGGTGACATGACGATCGCCTTCTGGCCCGATGTCGCCCCGAAGACGGTCGAGAATTTCAAGAAGCTCGCCAGTGAGAAGTTCTACGATGGCACCGCGTTCCACCGCGTCATCAAGGGCTTCATGATCCAGGGCGGCTGCCCCAACACCAAGAAGGGCGAGTCCGGCATGCCCGGCACCGGCGACCCCGGCTTCAAAATCAAGGCCGAGTTCAATTCCAAGTCCCACGTCCGCGGCGTCATCTCGATGGCGCGCTCGGCCCACCCCGACTCCGCCGGCAGCCAGTTCTTCATCTGCCACGGCGAAGCCAAGTTCCTCGACCGCCAGTACACGGCGTTCGGCGAGCTGGTGTCCGGTGACTCCGTCCTCGAGCGCATCGCGACCATGCCGACCAGCTCCGGCGGCGGCGGCGAGAAGAGCACGCCCATCGAGCGCGTCGAGGTCACCAGCATCACGATCGTCCCGGCCAAGTAAGGCGGGTGGCGGCGCCAGTCTGCCGTTGGACCCTGCCCTTGGGCGCAGAACGAGTCCCATGCCCAAGCTCCTCCACCTCCAGGTCGCCTGCGCTGAGAATCGCGTCATCGGGCGCGAGGGCCGGCTGCCGTGGCGGATTCCGGAGGACCTGCAGTTCTTCCACGACCAGACCGCCGGCCAGACCGTCGTGCTCGGCCGGGTGTGCTTCGAGACCTGGCCGCGCGTCTTGCTCGACGGCCGCCAACCCGTCGTCATCACGCGGAACACGGCCCTCGCCACTGACCAGGTCCGCGTGGCCAGCTCGCTCACCGCCGCCCTCGCGATCGCGGAAAATTTGCCGGGCGAAATTCACCTTTGCGGCGGCGAGCGCATCTACGGGGAAACCCTCGCCCTCAACCGGCCCATGCGGCTGCACCTGACGCTCGTGCACGCCGACGTGCCCGGGGATACCTATTTCCCCGAGTGGCGCCACCTCGCCTGGCGCGAGACCAGCCGGCGTGAGAGCGCCGACGCCAACTTCCGCTACACGTTCTACACACTCGAGCGTCCGTAGTTTTTAACCACGAAGCCCAGGCCTTTTATCGCGGAACCGCGGAGGAACGGAAATACCGGGAAACACACCAAAGTCAGAACTCCGCGTTTCCGCCCCTCCGCGCTTCCGCGATAAATTCCGGAGATCGAACTTCGCGTTCATTCGCGTCCATTCGCGGTTAAAAAAACAGTTTCTATCTCCGCTGCGCCGCCGCATGCGCTTTCGCGGTCTCGACGTATTTTTCCGCCCAGGGCTTCAGGGTCGCGATTTCCTCGGGCCGGAGCGGGCGAATCACCTTGGCCGGCGAGCCATAGACCATCGAGCCCGGCGGACATTCAAAATGCTGCGGCACGAGGGAGTTCGCCCCGACGATGCTCTGCGCACCGATCTTCGCGCCGTCGAGAATGGTCGCACCCATGCCAATGAGGCACTCATCGCCAATCGTGCACGCGTGGACGATCGCCGCGTGGCCGATCGTACACCACTTGCCAATGTAGGCGCCGTAATCGTCGGCAAGGTGGACGATCGCGTTGTCCTGGATGTTCGTCCCCTCTCCCACCCGGATCTCGTGGATGTCGCCCCGCAGCACCGCGCCGTAAAACACGCTGGTCTGCGGGCCAAGAACGACGTCGCCGTTGACCGTGGCGTTCGCCGCGATGAACAGCGCCCCGGCGACATCGGGCGTCTGGGTGAAATGGCGGGCGAGCTGGTCTTTGATGGCCATGCGGAGATTGCCGCAAAAACGCGCCAGAAGCACAAGAACCCTTCAGCTCAGCCAAACCGGCTCGGTTCCAACGTGGGTTGCGTGCTCGCACGCAACGTTGCGCGCGAGCGCGCAACCCACACCAGCCAACTGATCTTTCGGCTCATCTTCCTGACGCATTTTGGTGCCTCTTTGGGGCCAATCTCCGGGCCTATTTCTCCTTCGCATACGGCACGCCGATGGCCTTCGGGGCCACTGCCGTTCCGACAAATCCGGCCAGCAGCAGCACTATGAGGACGTAGGGCAGCGCGAGGATGAACTGCACCGGGATCACGCCGACCAGCGGCAGCGCCACGCCCTGCAGCCGGGTGGCGAGCGCGTCGGTGAAGGCAAAGAGCAGGCACGCCCCCAGCGTGGGGTACGGCTTCCACTTGCCAAAGATCAGCGCCGCCAGCGCGAGGTAGCCCTTGCCCGCCGTCATGTCGCGCACGAAGCCCGAGCTGGCCGCCGTGGACAGGTACGTGCCCGCCACGCCGCACAGCGCGCCGGAAATGATCACCGTCTGGTACCGGAGCCGCGTCACGGAAATCCCCGCCGTATCTACCGCCGACGGGTTTTCCCCTACCGCCCGCAACCGCAGGCCAAAGCGCGTGCGAAACAGCACCCATGCGCTGATCGGCACCAGCGCCGCCGCGAAATAGACCAAGAGGTTGTGTCCGCTCAGCAGCTCGGCGTAGAGCAGCCCCGGAACCGGCACCGCCCGCGCCGCTTCCGCGCCCGGCCAGTGCAGGGCCAGAAAACGCTGGCCCACGCCCTCCAACTGCGGCGTCTGGCCGCCCAGATTGAACCAGGCAAGCGCGAGCGAGGGTCCCAGGCCCGCGACCATGATGTTCACCGCCATGCCGGCGACGACCTGGTTGCCGCGGTGCGTCACACAGGCAAACGCCAGCAGCAGCGCCAGCGCCACGGCCGTGACGATGCCCGCGCCCAGACCAAGCCAAGCCGAGCCGCTCACCGCCGCGACTGCGGCCGAGGCAAAAGCCGCGCCCAGCATCATGCCCTCGAGGCCGAGGGCGATCACGCCCGAACGCTCAGAAAACAGGCCCGCGATCGCCGCCAGCAGCAACGGCGTCGCCACGCGGATCGTGGCGGCCAGCAGCAGGACGATAAGGGTGTAGGTCTCCATGTTACGGTGCGTCCTTCCGGCCACCGAACCGGGCGAGCAGTGTCGCGAGCGGGCCGCGGAAAACGTTTTCCAGCGCACCGCAGAACAGGATCACGAGGCCCTGGATGACCACGACCATGTCGCGGTTGACGCGCGGCATGTCGAACGAGAGCTGCGAGCCGCCCTGCATCAGCGCGCCGAACAGCACGGCCGCGAAGAAGATCCCGACGGGGTGGTTGCGCCCCATCAGCGCGACCGCGATGCCGACAAACCCCGCGCCCGCGGGAAAATCCAGCAGGATGCGGTGCTGCGAGCCCATCAGCTCGTTGAGCCCCAGCAGGCCGGCGAGCGCGCCCGAGAGCAGCATCGCCTGAATCGTGATGCGCGGCGGCCGGATGCCGGCGTAAATCGCGGCGGCGGCATTCTGGCCGGCCACGCGCAGCGCGTAACCCCAGCGCGTGCGCCAGACCAGCACCCAGACGAGGACGCTGGCGGCCAGGGCGAAGAGAAATGCGAGGTTCAGCGGCGTGCTGGTGAACGGGATGCCCATTTTCCCGAGCAGCGTGTGCAGGCCGGGCAGCGTGGCGTTGGGGGCGAACTCGCGCGACTCCGGGGACTGCTGGCCGGGCTTGATCAGGATATTCACCAGCAGCCACGTCATCAGCGCCGAGGCGATAAAGTTGAACATGATCGTCGTGATGACGATGTGGCTGCCGCGTCGCGCCTGGAGGTAAGCCGGGATGAACGCCCAGGCCGCGCCAAACACCGCGCCGGCCAGGACCGCCAGCGGCAGCACGGCCCAGAACGGCCACGCCCCGAGCCACAGGCACACGAGTCCGGTGCCCAGTCCGCCGATGTAGGCCTGGCCGTCACCACCGATGTTGAACAGCCCCGCGTGATACGCCACCGCGACGGCGAGCCCGGTAAAGATGAAGTTGGTGGCATAGTAGAGCGTGTACCCCACCGACTCCTGCGAGCCGAATGCGCCGTCCGCCATGAGCTTCAGCGCCGCCCACGGGCTCTCGCCAATCAGCTGGATGATGACGCTCGAGAGCAGCAGCGCCGCGAGCAGGTTGATTGCCGGCAGCAGGCCCAGTTCGGCCCAGCGGGGGAGCTTGGCGGGAGGACTCATGACCGCCCCTCCCCTTTCACGCCGGCCATCATGAGCCCGAGTTTTTCCTCGGTGGCGTCGGCGCGCGCAACCTCGCCGACGATTTCACCGGCGTTCATCACGAGGATCCGGTCGGCCAGGCCGAGGATTTCGTCCAGCTCGACCGAGACCAGCAACAGCGCCTTCCCGGCGTCGCGCAGGGTCACGAGCTTCTTGTGGATAAACTCAATCGCCCCGATATCCACGCCGCGCGTCGGCTGGCCGATCAGCAGCACACGCGGGTCGGAATCTATCTCGCGCGCCAGCACCAGCTTCTGCTGGTTCCCGCCGGAAAAGGACGCGAGGCGCAGCCCCGGGTCCGGCGGACGCACGTCGTAGGCGGCCATCTTTTCCGCGCAGCCGCCGTGGATGGCGGCGCGGTTCAACAGCAGCCCGCGTTGGTAAACCGGGAGGTCGTGGTACCCGAGGATGGTGTTGTCCTCCGCGGAAAAGCCCGCGACGACCCCCATCCGCAGCCGGTCCTCCGGAACATGCGCAAGCCCGAGGCGGCGGCGCTGGCGGGCGTCCAAGCCCTCGCGCACCAGGTCGCGGCCCTCGAGGACAATCTCCCCGCGGCTCGATGCCCGGATGCCGGCCAGCGCCTCCAGCAGCTCGGACTGGCCGTTGCCGGCGACGCCGGCGATGCCGACAATTTCCCCGGCCTGCAGGGTGAAACTGACGTTCTTGACCCGCGGCACGCCGAGCCGGTCGCGCACCTCGAGATTCCGCACCGCCAGCAGCGTCGCCCCGGGCTGCGCCGGGGTTTTGTCCACGCGCAACAGCACCGCGCGGCCGACCATCTTTTCGGCCAACTCCCGCGGCGAGGTGGATTTGGTCTCAACCTCCCCGACGATGGCTCCCTGCCGCATGACGGTGACGCGATCCGTCACGGCCATGATTTCACGCAGCTTGTGCGTGACGAGGATGACGGTTTTGCCCTGCGCCCGCAGGCGGGCGAGCATCTTGAACAGCTGGTCCGCCTCCTGCGGCGTCAGTACCGCGGTCGGTTCATCGAGGATTAGGATGTCCGCGCCGCGGTACAGCGCCTTCAGGATCTCCACGCGCTGATGGAGCCCGACCGGCAGTTCCGCCACGACCGTGTCGAGCGGCACATCGAGCCCGTAATCCCGCGCGAGCTGTTCCAGCCCGGCCCGGGCCGCCGCCAGTCCGCCCGCGAGGCGGCGTCCGCCCTCGGCGCCGAGAACGACGTTTTCCAGCACCGTGAAATTTTCCACGAGCATGAAGTGCTGGTGAACCATGCCAATGCCGGCCGCGATCGCGTCCTGCGGAGAGCCGATCTCCACCACCCGCCCCGACACGCGGATTTCCCCGGCGTCAGCGCGGTGAAAGCCGTAGACGATGTTCATCAGCGTGGACTTGCCCGCGCCGTTCTCGCCGATGAATCCGTGGATGCTGCCGGCGGCGATGGCGCACGAGATCGCGCGGTTCGCCCGCACGGCCCCGAACCGCTTGTCGATGCCGCGCAACTCCAGCGCCGGCGCGGAAGGGTCAGGCGGGGTAACCGCGAATGGACGCGAATTCACGCGAATGAACCGCCTGAGCGTTCAGGAATCCGAATCATCATTCGTGTTCATTCGCGTCCATTCGCGGTTAAATTACGGTTTGTACTCCGAGACCTTGAGCTTGCCGCTGACGATGTCGGCGCGCGCCTGATCCAGGCGCGACTTCATCGCGGGCGTCAGGATGGTGCGGTTGTGCTCATCGTAGGAGTAATCCACGCCGTTTTCCGCCAAGCCGAGCACGAGCGAGCCGGGCTTCCATGTGCCGTTCCGGGCGTTCTCGAAGGCCTTGTAGACGGCGATATCCACGCGCTTCACCGCCGAGGTGAGCACGCTCCCGGGATGCAGGTAGTCCTGGTTGCTGTCGCAGCCAATGCTCAGCCGGCCGGCGTCCGCCGCCGCCTGCATCACGCCGATGCCCGTGGCCCCGGCGGCGTGGAACACCACGTCGGCGCCGCGGCCGAACTGGCTCTTGGCCAGCTCCGCGCCCTTGGTCGGGTCGCCCCACGCGGCGGGCGTGGTGCCGGTCATATTCTGGACGACCTCGATGCGGGGGTTCACGTACTGGGCGCCCTCGACATAGCCGAGGGCGAATTTGCGGATGAGCGGGATGTCCATGCCGCCGACGAAGCCGATCTTGCCGGTCTTGGACGCCAGCGCCGCCGCCATGCCGCAGAGGAAGGACGATTCCTGCTCGCGGAAGTTGATCGACTGGACGTTGGGCAGGTCCACCACGGCGTCGATGATGGTGAACTTCACGTTGGGAAACTGCTTCGCGACTTTTTCCACCGCCGAGGCCTGGGTAAAGCCCACCGCCACGATGATGTTGGCGCCGCGCTTGGCGGACTGCGCCATGATCTGCTCGCGCTGGGCGGCGTTGGTGATCTCGAACTCGCGAAAGGCGATGCCGGTGTCGCGCTTGAACTGCTCGGCACCCTCACTGGCGGACTGGTTGAAGGACCGGTCGAACTTGCCGCCGAAGTCATAGACGATGGCGGGGAGGAATTCCTTCGCGGACGCCAGCGCGGTGGCGCCGGTGAGGAGAAACAACGCAAACAGGCGGTGAAGGGAGGTCATCGGCGGAGCGACCCTGAACCTGCGAAAAAGCCGCCGGTGAATCAATGCCCAACGACGGGCTTTCTTTGGGCCGGGGCGATAAAATAGATTCGGCAACCGCGCGGAGATGGCTAGCTAACTGCTGACGCCACTGCCCCCACCCCCACATGGCCCACCGACCCTTCCGCGAACACTTTACCCCGCCCACCGAACCGTACTTCCGCTGGCGCGGCGGCGAGATCACCCGCATCGAGGGCTTCTCGGACGCGGTCTTCGCGTTTGCTGTCTCGCTGCTGGTCGTCGCGCTCGAGGTGCCGCACACGTACGCCGAACTGCGCGAAGTGCTGCATGCGTTCCCCGGGTTCATCGCGAGCTTCATGATGCTCTATCTTTTCTGGAGCTACCACTACCGCTACTTCCGGCGCTACGGGCTGGAGGACAATTTCTCCAAATGGCTCAACGCCGTGCTGCTCCTGCTCGTACTGTTCTCCGTCTATCCGCTCAAGTTCCTCTTTGGGCTCATGTTCCAGGGCCTGTTCGGCAGCAGTGGCCTGCACGGGGCCCACGCGATCAGCCTCGGCTCTGAGCAGGAATGGTCCGGCCTGCTCTACATTTATGGCGCCGGGCTCGCCGGGATCTTCTGCTGCTATGCCGGCCTCTACCAGCACGCCTACAACCTGCGGGCCCGGCTCCGGCTCACGCGGGCGGAGGAGATCCTCACCGTCAGCGCCGTGCGCGGCTACGCCATCGCGATCGGCGTCTGCCTGCTTTCCATTCTCATGGTGAATCTCGGCCGGCAGACCCTCGCCGGGTACGTCTACTTCCTCATCGCGATCCTCGTGCCGATCAGCACGCGCTGGCACAAGCGCGCCGCGCGGCGGGCCGAGGAAGCCTGGCGGGCGCGGCGGCAGGCGGAATCGCGCTAAGGCGCGCTCCGGCTGATTGGATTTCGGGCGGAACCGTTGGGTCCGCCCAACACCCGGCCGGCGGGCGCGGGCCACCCGCGGAAACCTACTTCACCGGCACCGGCGACAGGTTCCAGATGTCCTTCGCGTATTCGCGGATGGTGCGGTCGCTGGAGAACTTGCCGACGCGGGCGGTGTTGAGGATCGCCATCCTCGCCCACTTCGCCGGGTCGCGATAGGCGGCGTCCACGCGCAGGTGCGCGTTGCTGTAGGCGCGGAAATCCGCCAGCACCATGAAGGGATCGCCGCCTTGCAGGAGGCTGTTGCGCGTGAGGGCAAACGGTTCCGGCTCGCCCGGGGCGAAGTAGTCCGAGCCCAGCCAGTCCACCACGGCGCGCAGCTCCTCGTCGGAGTTGTAGACGTCCCCCGGGCGGTAACCCGCGGCCTGGCGGGCCACGACCTGCTCCACGGTGAGCCCGAAGATGAAGATGTTGTCGTCGCCGACCTCCTCCTTGATCTCGACATTGGCGCCGTCGAGCGTGCCGATGGTGAGGGCGCCGTTGAGGGCGAGCTTCATGTTGCCCGTGCCGGAGGCTTCCTTGCCCGCGGTCGAGATCTGCTCGGACAAGTCCGCGGCCGGGATGATCTTCTCGGCGAGGGAGACGCGGTAGTTGGGCAGGAAGGCGACCTTGAGTTTGCCGCCGATGCGGGTGTCGGCGTTGATGCGCGCCCCGATGAGGTTGATGGCGCGGATGATGTTCTTCGCGAGATCGTAGCCCGGGGCGGCCTTCGCACCGAAGACAAACACCCGCGGCACCAGATCGAGGCCGGGGTTTTGCAGCAGCCGGCGGTAGAGCGCGAGGATGTGGAGCAGGTTCAGGTGCTGGCGCTTGTACTCGTGCAGCCGCTTGATCTGCACGTCGAAGAGCGCGTCGGGCGACACCGCGATGCCGCATTCGCGCTGGATGACCGTGGCAAGCTCCACCTTGTTGGCGTGCTTGATGGCCATGAACTCGCGCTGGAAGGCGGCATCGTCCGCCCACTGCTCCAGTCCGCGCAGCAGGTCGAGGTCACGCACCCAGGCCGTGCTGCCGAGCTTCCCGGTGATGAGGTCGGCGAGGCGCGGGTTGCTCTTGAGGAGCCAGCGGCGGGGCGTGATGCCGTTGGTCTTGTTCTGGAATTTACCCGGGTAGAGCGCATCGAACTCGGGGAACAGGTCTTTTTTCAGGAGCGCGGTGTGCAGGGCGGCAACGCCGTTGACCGTGTGGGCGCCGGCGACGGCGAGGTTGGCCATGCGCACGAGCTTCTGCCCGTTTTCCTCGATGAGGGAACAGACGCGCTTCTTGTCGTTGTCGCCGGGCCACTTCGCCTCGACCAGCTGCATCAGGTGGGCGTTGAGGTCGTAGATGAGCTGGAGGTGGCGCGGCAGGACGCGCTCGAACAGCCCCACGCTCCACTTCTCCAGCGCCTCGGGCAGCAGCGTGTGGTTGGTGTAGGCGAAAGTCTTGTTCGTGATGGCCCAGGCCGCCTCCCACGCCATGTTCTCCTCGTCCACGAGGATGCGCATCAACTCCACGATGGAGATGGCCGGGTGCGTGTCGTTCAGCTGCACGGCGACCTTGTCGGCAAAATTGCCCCACGTGTTCCCCGGCGTGCGGAAGTGGCGGCGGATGATGTCGCGCAGGGAGCAGGCGATGAAGAAATATTGCTGCACCAGGCGGAGTTCCTTGCCGCCCTCGGTCTTGTCATTCGGGTACAGTACTTTCGACACCGAGTCGCCGATGGCCTTTTCCTGCACCGCGCCGACGTAGCCGCCCGTATTGAACGCGGCGAGGTCGAAGCCCTCGTCAGCCTTGGACGCCCACAGACGGAGGAGATTCACCGTGCCCGTGCCATAGCCGGCGATCGGGATGTCATGCGGCACGCCGAGGATGGTCTTGGTGTCCACCCAGCGCGGCCGGTAGTTGCCGCGGTCGTCGAACACGTTTTCCACCCGGCCGTAGAGGTGGATTTTCTGGATGTACTCGGGCCGCACGACTTCCCACGGGTCGCCGAAGCGGATCCAGTTGTCGGGGTGCTCGATCTGGCTGCCGTTGATGAACTCCTGTTTGAAGAGGCCGAACTCGTAATAAATGCCGTAGCCGAGCGCCGGGTAATCGAGCGTCGCGAGCGAATCCAGAAAACACGCCGCCAGGCGGCCGAGGCCGCCATTGCCGAGGCCCATGTCGACCTCCGTCTCGCGGATCTGATCAAAGTCCTGCCCGAGCGACTCAAGCGCGACCTTGGCGGCATCGAACAGGCCGGTGGCGAGGAGGTTGTTGCCGAACAGCCGGCCGATGAGGTACTCGAGGGAAAAATAGTAGATGCGGCGGACGTTCTGCTCGTTGTGCAGCGTCTGGGTGGCGATCATGCGCTCGTGGATGGTATCGCGCACGGCCAGCGCGGTCGCGACCCACCAGTCGCGCGGCGTCGCCGAGCCAGCATGGCGCGCCAGGGTTGAGACCAGATGCCGTTGGATGAGCGAGCGCATGATCTCCTCGATGGAGTCCGGATGGGCGCGGCCGGCGGGTTTGGCGGCGGCAGCGGGCTTGGCGGGTGAATTCTGCTTGGCGGCGGGCGGCATGGTCAAAGTTACAGGAGGGAGACCAAGATTCGTGCCAGCAGTGCCCCGATGGCACGCCTATTTTTGGAACCGGCGTGCAAGTTCACCGTGGTGTAACTCGATGTAGGTCGGCCGGCCGGCCGGATTGGTCAGCGGCGAGCGGGTCGCAAACAGTTGCATGGCGAGGGCCTGCACCTCGGCTTCACCGGCCGCGGCGGGCAGCCGGATGGCCTTGGCGGCAGCCAGGCGGGCGAGTTCCTCCCGCGCCAAGCCGGGGTTGTGGTCGGGCACGCGTCCCTCGCGGAACGCCCCCAACAGGTCACGCAGAAACGGTTCGGCGTCCGCCGGCTCCATCCACGCCGGCACGGCCTCGACGCGGAAGAAATTGCGGCCGAACTCGGCAATCTCGAAGCCGTGGACGTTGAGAAACGGCAACCGGTCGAGCAGCAGGGCCGTCAGGATGGGGTCGAGTTCCATCGGAATCGGCAGCAGCAGGCGCTGGCTCGGCACCGTCCCGGCGGCAAACTGTTCGCACAACCGCTCAAACCACACCCGCTCGTGCGCCGCCCGGCGGTCGAGGAGCACGAGCCCCGCCGCGGTCTCGAACAATGCGTAATTGCTGTGGGCGAGCCCCACGAAACGCCAGTTCAACGCCGCCGCCGGGCGGGGCGACAGCGCCGGCGGGCTGGAACCCATGGCGGCGGCCGCAACTGGATTTGGCGGGATGGACGCTTGGGCGGCCCACGCCTCGGCTGGGGCCGTGGACATGGGGCGGAAAACCGCCGGACTCGCCGCTGGCTGAATCCAACGCACCGGCTCCGGTGTAACCGCCGTGGGTTTCACCGGCAGAAAATCCGCCGGCACGCCAGGGCTGGAAGCCGGGCCGCCCGGCGTGGCCAGGGTTGGCATGGCCGCCGTCCCAAGTTCCCGCAGCCGCTGGAGCACGCTGCGGATCACAAACGCCCGCACCGCCGGCTCGCTGCGGAAGCGCACTTCGCGCTTCGCCGGGTGCACGTTCACGTCCACCGCGGCGGGATCACACTCGAAAAACACGAAGGCCAGCGGGTAGCGACCCTTCGGCAGCGACTCATGATAGCTCTCGATCAGCGCATAGTTCAGCGTGCGGCTGTCCACCGGGCGCTGGTTCACAAACACGATCATCTCGTGCCGCGTGGCGCGGCCCGTGCCCGGCCGGCCGATCAAGCCGCTCAGCCGCATCCCGGACTCCCCTGCTTCCAGCGGCACCAGCGCCGCGGCGGTCTGCCGGCCGAAGATCTCCGCCACGCGGTCCGCCAGCGTGGTGCATTCGGGCGAACGGAAAATCACCCGGCCATCCTCGATCAGGGTGAAGGCCGTCGCGGGACACGCCAGCGCGTACAGCCGCACGCACTGGATGATGTGCGCCGCCTCGGTCGGATCGGTCTTGAGGAATTTCCGGCGCGCCGGCACCGAGTTGAAGAGGTGCGTAACTTCAGTGCGCGTGCCCACCGGCCGGCCGCCATCGCGCACGTGGACGAACTTGCCCCCATTGACCAAAATCTCCCTGCCCACGTCATTCCCCGTCTCGCGCGTCTGCA